>Ga0209467_1000566_pt1 | contig 48537 bp, 40 predicted proteins | sample Higcelwee11metaG_FD_187175 | JGI IMG/M metagenome (GOLD analysis project Ga0209467, IMG submission 187175) | Freshwater pond sediment microbial communities from the University of Edinburgh, under environmental carbon perturbations - High... | ecosystem: Environmental > Aquatic > Freshwater >... | reverse complement strand
TCCGGCGAGATTGCCAGCTTTTCTCCGGGACCGGCGCCACGCATCGCCACAGTTTACGGTGGCGCCTCGATGAGCGAACAGCTCAGGCGCCTGGCACGCGGCGTCGACATCGTCGTCGGCACTCCGGGCCGCGTCATCGACCATATCGACCGCAAGACCCTGGATCTGTCCGGCCTCGAGTGGCTCGTCCTCGATGAGGGCGATGAGATGCTCGATATGGGCTTTATCGAGGACATCGAGAAGGTGATGGACGCCGCCAACCCGGCGCGTCGCGTCGTGATGTTCTCCGCCACGATGCCGCAACCGATCATGCACATCGCCCGGAAGCACCTTGGCACCTTCGAGGTCGTGGAGGACACGACCAACCCGGTGCAGGCCGGCCTGACCGACCAGATATGGCTGGAGGTCCGCGAGCGTGACAAGCTCGAGGCGCTGTGCCGCATCGTCGACTCGGAGGACGAGTTCTACGGGCTCGTGTTCTGCCACACGAAGATAGAGACGGACGCGGTGGCCAGGGCCCTGTCCGAGCGCGGCTACGCGGCCGAGGCCTTGCATGGCGACGTGTCACAGGACATGCGCGAACGGACGCTTGCCCGCTTCCGTGACAAGAAGACGCTTATACTCGTCGCCACCGACGTGGCGGCCCGCGGCATCGATGTGGAGCGCCTGACGCACGTGGTCAACTTCAACCTGCCGTTCGATCCTGAATCGTATACCCACCGCATCGGCCGCACTGGCCGGGCCGGCAACAAGGGCACCGCTATTACATTCGTGACGCCGGAGGAATACCGGAGGCTGTTTGCCCTCAGGCGTGCCTCGGGTGACGGACTGCACAAGGGTGAGGTGCCATCGATAGCCGAGGTGATCGAGGCCAAGCGCGCACGCATCAAGATAAAGACATCGGGCGCGGCCCGCGACATCCTTGGCCTGTCGTTCGGCGCCGAAGAGGATACGGCCAGTACCGCGGACGCGGATGGGACGGCCGATGCCATCGTCGGCAAGGTGCCGGATGCGTCGGTAGCCGCTTTCTATTCGCTTGCCGACGAACTCCTCGAGGACCTCCCTGCACGCGATGCGCTGGCCGCACTGGCCGCCGCGGCGTATTCAGGCGATCTGGATCCGCGGCGCTACGGCGAGGTCCGCGATGTGTCTGTAGATTCCGCCGCCAAGGCCCGGCTGTACGTCGGGCTGGGCAAGAAGGATGGAGTCTGGCCGAAGGACATTGCCGAGATCGTCAAGCGCCTGACCGGGTTGCCCGATCGGATGGTCGACGACATCGAGGTGCTCGAGCGATTCTCGTTCGCGAGTGTGCCTTTCGAGGCTGCCGAGAAGGCCATAGCCGAGGCCAGACGCCAGCGCGGCGCTCCGCCCGTGCGTATTGCGGCTCCCAAGGCAGGGCCCGGCGGCCCGAAGCGCCCGTATGGTCCGCGCGGTTCCTACGACAAGCCCCGCCCATACCGGCCGCATGGTGCCGGATTTGGAGACTCGGGCGGAGGACGACCCACCAGAAAACCCCGCTAGGCCAACGACAGCTGGTGATCCATCGTGGCTTGCAGCGTCTTGCGTATGAAGGCGCGCAACTTGTTGCGCTTGTCGTCGTTCAGGCTGGCTGGCTCGAACATGATGATCACGATGGTGCCGACGCCTGCCGTGTCGTGGTTGCCTATGACGACCCCGGTGACGATGACCCTGATTCCGCGCATGATCAACTGCATGTCCTTGAGCCGTGTGCCTGTCTTGACCGAAATGCCGCCGGCGAACGATGCCGACAAGCCAACGGAGCTCAGGTCCCGGATTGTGCCACCAAGAACGACCTCGTCCATGTGGCAATTGAATTCGGCGGCATCGGGCGGGCACATGGCCCTGACGTACCTTCTGCGGCCGCGCGCTTCGTTGGCCTCCAGCGTGCGCAACAGTATCTCGGCGGTCCTGGCTGCTCCCAGTTTCACAATGATGAAGCCGCATTCGACGCCCAGATTCATCAGATAGGCCGATCGCTTGTCTTCGTCATCGAGTGTTGTCACGACGCCGAAGGCTGCATGGTTGGTTGCAGCGTCGTCGCGTATCGATTTGATCCAGGTACGCCAGACCCCCTCATTGTCACCTGCATCGATGTTTACAAAGGTCAGGCAGTCGGGATCCTTGCGCAGGTAGCGTGCGAGCTGGGCATGGTCCCTGGTTGTGTATACTTCGAACTCGGCATCGGCCAGTATCGATGCCACTTCCAGGATGACCGGCTGCGGGTTGAGGAAGAATACCCGCTTGCCAAAGGCGGACACCTGCTTTCCGGCGGGGATGTCGTGGTCTGTCTCTGTTGTATCCATCAAGGTTGAGCGTAACGCGTAGAGGGCAGCAACGCAAGTGCGCCGGCGGCTACGGTTGGTCGATGGAGCGGTAGTTCCGGGCCTGGGCGGCCAGCCGCACATATTCCCTGGCGTTCTCCAGGTTGCGTTCGGCCTCGGCGTCGCTGACCTGGCGGACCAGCCTCGCCGGACTGCCCATCAGCATGGAACGCGCCGGGAAGCGCTTGCCCTGAGGGACCAGCGAACCGGCCGCGACTATCGAACCCGGCCCGACCTCGGAGCCGTTGAGCATGATGGCGCCCATGCCTATCAGGCTGCCGTCGCCGACCGTGCACCCATGCAGGATTGCCCGGTGCCCAACCGTCACGTTTCCGCCTACCACGCAGCTCTGGTTGGTGTTTACATGCACGACAACTCCGTCCTGCAGGTTCGAGCCGTCGCCTATCCGTATGCCGGCCACATCGGCGCGCACGGTTGTGCCAAACCATACCGACACGTCCTGTCCGAGCTGCACGTCGCCGGCGACTTCGGCGTTCCATGCTATGAACGCGCCTGGAGCAATTCTGGGTATATCCTCGCCAATAGCATGAATCATGGCCTGCCTCCCGACCGCGCCAGTATCGCCGTGATGCCTTTCACTGTCAATTCAGCCAACTTTGCGCTATGATTGGGGATGGTGCAGCCGATACACTATACTAGACGAGTGCCTTCAAGAACGGTGCTCGACCCGTGAATCCGGCCGGCATATCGGAGGAAGTTTGATGGTGCCCGAAATCGATGAATTCCAGGAAATCGTAAGGATCGATTCCGAGCTCAACAAGATCCGTGATTACGATATTCTGCTGGAGCGCGTGCTCCTCGAGGCACGGCGGGTGGTGCACGCCGATGCAGGCTCCATCTATGTCAAAGAAGGCGACCAGATAAGCATCAAGTTCGCCCACAACGATACCAAGCAGAAGAGCCTTCCGCCCGGCGAGAAGCAGGCCTACCCGCACTTCAGCATTCCCATCGACGACAAGAGCATTTCAGGCTATGTGGCGATGACAGGAGAGCTGGTCAACATCCCTGACGTCTACGATCTGCCATCGTCGTTGCCATACAGCTACAACACAGCCTACGATGCCAAGGTCAATTACAAGACGACGTCGATGCTGACCGTGCCGCTGAAATCCCAGAACAACGTGGTGCTCGGGGTCATCCAGATCATCAACGCGATGGGAGCCGACGGCAGGGTGCGCGCTTTTTCCAAGGAAGATGAGCTGCTCGTTACCCATTTCGCCGCCAACGCGACCGTCGCACTGCAGCGCGCCTATCTGACCCGCTCGATGATCATCAGAATGATCAGGATGGCCGAACTTCGTGATCCCAAGGAAACCGGCGCCCATGTCAACCGCGTGGCCGGGTATGCCACGGAGATGTACGAGCGCTGGGCATACAAGCATGGCCTCGACAAGGAACTGATAGAGAAGAACATGGACCTGCTGAAGCTCGCCGCGATGCTTCATGATGTTGGCAAGGTAGCGATATCCGACCTGATACTGAAGAAGCCAGCCCGGTTCACGCCTGAAGAGTACCTGATCATGCAGACCCATACGATATCCGGAGCGCGCCTCTTTGACGATCCGCAATCCGACTTCGATACGATAGCGGCCGAGGTATCGCTGACGCACCATGAGAACTGGGATGGTACGGGGTACCCGGGATGGATCGATCCCGTATCGGGCACCATACTGAAGGCGGACGCAGACGGCCAGCCGGTGCGGCGCAGGGGTACCGAGATTCCCTTGTGGGGACGCATCGTAGCGATTGCCGATGTCTTCGATGCGCTGATGTCAAAGCGCGTCTACAAGGAAGCCTGGGATCAGGACGCGGTACTCAAGGAGATACGGGCGATGTCGGGTACCAAGTTCGATCCCGAATTCGTCGACGCCTTCTTCGAGGTGCTGCCCCGATTGCTGGAGATCCGCGCCAGGCATCCGGACGAAGACTAGTCGTCGCCTCGAGCATTGACCGAAATGGCTCCTGCCTATTACTATCCTCGCCATGATAACCCCAGACCAACTGCGCAACAAATATCTTGAGTTCTTTAGATCCAAGGACCACGCGGTCATATCGGGCAAGTCGCTGCTGCCGGAGAACGATCCGACGGTGCTGTTTACCACGGCCGGCATGCATCCGTTGGTGCCGTATCTGCTGGGCGAGCCGCATCCAGCCGGCAAGCGCCTGGTCGACTACCAGAAGTGCGTACGCACCGGTGATATCGACGAGGTGGGCGATCCGAGCCATCTGACCTGTTTCGAGATGCTCGGAAACTGGTCGCTGGGCGATTACTTCAAGAAGGAATCCATAGCGTTCTCGTGGGAATTCCTGACCGATCCGAAGTGGCTTGCGCTCGATCCGCGCAAACTGTCGGTAACCGTCTTCATGGGCGATGCCAACGCACCGCGTGACGATGAATCGGCGACCCACTGGAAGTCGGTCGGCGTGCCCGCCGACAGGATCGCCTACCTGCCAGCCGGCGACAACTGGTGGGCGGCCGGCCCGACCGGACCATGTGGCCCCGATACGGAGATATTCTACTGGGTTGGTGACGGCCTGCCGCCGGCCGGCTCGAACAAGGGCACCGATTCGGCCAACTGGATGGAGATCTGGAACAACGTCTTCATGGAATACAACCGGGTTGACGAAAAGACCCTGGTCAAGCTGCCGGCGCAGAACGTCGACACGGGCATGGGCCTCGAACGCACGGTAACCGTCCTCAATGGCAAGACGAGCGTCTACCAGACCGAGATATTCCAGCCGGTAATAGCCGCCATAGAGTCTGTGTCCGGCTACCGCTATGGGTCCGACCCGACGAAGGACGCCTCGGTCCGCATCATCGCCGACCATGTCCGCGCTTCCACCTTCATCATTGGTGACCCCAAGGGCGTTTCACCGAGCAATGTGGGCGCGGGTTATGTGCTGCGGCGTCTGATACGGCGAGCCGTACGCCATGGCCGCAAGCTTGGCATAGAAGGTTCGTTCCTGCAGAAGCCGGCAGAGGTCGTCATCGAGCGTTTCGGCTCTGCCTACCCGGAGCTGATACAGAACCGCGATCGCGTCATGGCAGAACTTGCCGGGGAGGAAGCCAAATTCCTCGAGACCCTGCAGAAGGGCGAGCACGAGTTCGAGAAGATGTTGCCCAACCTGCTCAAGAATCCCCAGAAGATCATGTCGGGCCGCCTGGCCTTCAAGCTGTACGACACCTATGGGTTCCCCATTGAACTGACTCTGGAGCTGGCCGCAGAGAGTGGCATGACGGTCAATCGGGAAGAATTCGACGAGGCCTTCAAGAAGCACCAGGAATTGTCGCGCGCCGGATCGGAGCAGACCTTCAAGGGAGGACTCGCCGATCAGTCAGAGCAGACGACCAGGTACCATACCGCTACGCACCTGCTGCAGAAGGCGCTCAGGATGGTGCTGGGAGACCATGTCGCCCAGAAGGGCTCCAACATTACTGCAGAGCGCATGCGTTTTGACTTCTCGCACCCCAGCCCAATGACTTCCGACGAAATAGCCCGCGTGCAGGCCATCGTCAACGAGCAGATAGCGCGTGACCTGCCGGTCACGATGACGATGATGCCGCTCGAAGAGGCCAAGGCCTCCGGAGCGATGGCGCTCTTCGGCGAGAAGTACGAGTCGGTCGTCAAGGTCTACACGATTGGCGACTTCTCCAAGGAAGTGTGCGGTGGCCCCCATGTCGAGCGGACGGGGTTGCTGGGGCGTTTCGTCATTCAGAAGGAACAGAGCTCTTCCTCCGGCGTCAGGCGCATACGCGCCATACTGGAGTAGCGGCACCGACTGCGTATCAGACGGGCGCGGCGCCCAGGTGGCGTATCAGTTGCAGCGCCGTGTCCTTGTCCTCATGGACAAGCCGCAGCACGAGCGGACCATCACAGGCCGACTGCGACCACCACGCCTCGCGCGCAAACCACTCGAACAGGGTCGGAAGCCCGGCCACCGCCACCTCGGGCGTCGCAGACGGCCTGGTCTGCACGAACAGGTAGCGGCCGGCGGCGAGTTCCATGCCTGCCGGCTGTCCCGGCTCCGGCTCCGGCTCCGGCTCCGGCTCCGGCGCTGCGGCCGAAGGTTGCAGGTTGGCCGCGGCGACGAGCGACGGGGCTGCGATGGGCACTATGGTCCTTGGGCCATCGCCCGAGGCGTCGTCAATGATCGCATTCCAGTCCCAGACGAGTATGATCTCGGCATCCTCGGGTGCGGTCAGCGCCGTCGCGATCGCCTGCAGCACGGTTCCGATGCCGGCGTCGCTGGCCTGCCGCGCGTCCCAGTGCAATGGCCGGTGCAGGTTGAGTGTCAACAAATCCATCGCTGCACTATGCCAGTTCGAGGCGCGCCAGGTATAGTCCCTGTGGCCAGAGCGTGATAAACTAGGAGCCATGTCCATGCTGGAACGCATCAATGGGCCCGCCGATATCAAGGGCCTCTCCATATCCGAGCTGTACCGCCTCGCGGCCGAAATTCGCAGTCTGATCATATCGACGGTCACGACGAATGGTGGGCACCTGGCCTCCAATCTGGGAGTCGTCGAGCTGACACTGGCGCTCCACCGGGTATTCAATACCCCGGCAGATTCCATCGTCTGGGATGTGGGCCACCAGTGCTACACGCACAAGATATTGACCGGCCGGCGCGAAGAATTCAGCCGGATCAGGCGTTCGGGCGGCATTTCAGGGTTTCCAAAACACAGCGAGAGCGTCCATGACGCGTTCGAGGCCGGGCATGCCTCCACGTCGATATCGGCGGCGCTCGGTATCCTTGCAGCCAACGAGGCCCTTGACCGGCACGACGCGGTGATAGCGGTGATCGGTGACGGAGCCCTGACAGGCGGCATGGCCTACGAGGCCATGAGCCACGCGGGGCAGCTGCGACTGCCACTGATCATCGTGCTGAACGACAACGCGATGTCGATATCGAGGAACGTCGGCGCCGTATCCAGCTACCTGTCGCGGCTTTCCACGACAACGCGGTATCAGCGCATCAGGAGGCTGCTCGACAGGATCATCCTGGGGGTGCCCTACCTGGGGCCGCGGATGCACCCGCTGGTGCTGAGGCTCAAGCGGGCCGTCAAGGCCGTGTTCTTCAAGGAAAGCCTCTTTGCAGATCTGGGTTTCGAGTATGCGGGACCGATAGACGGTCACAATATCGAGTTGCTCAGCGAGGTGCTTGGCCAGGCCCGGGCGATACGGAAACCGGTGGTTGTCCATGTGGTGACGAGGAAGGGCAAGGGCCACGAGGCGGCCGAACAGAATCCCGCCGCCTTCCATGGCCTGTCTCCGGCCGCGCAGCCGCAATCGGCGCTGCTGTCGTCCGATCCGCTCGACCCGGCGGCGGCGCCTGCTCCCAGGCGCGTCACCTTTACCGAGGCCTTTGGCGCCGCGATGACGGAAATGGCCGCCGCCGACCCCCGCATCGTCGCGGTGACCGCGGCGATGTCTTCCGGCACCGGTCTGTCCGAGTTCCAGCGGAGGTATCCCCGCCGTCTGTTCGATGTGGGCATAGCGGAGGAACACGCGGTCACGTTCGCGGCTGGCCTCGCTGCCGGCGGACTCAGGCCCGTCGTCGCCATATACTCGACATTCATGCAAAGGACCGTTGACCAGGTGCACCACGACGTGGCGCTGGGTGACAGGTCCGTGATATTCGCCATCGATCGGGCCGGCGCCGTGCCGGACGACGGCGAGACCCACCAGGGGCTGTACGACATACAGGCCTTTCGATCGGTGCCAGGGCTGACCATGCTTGCGCCGGCGAGCGCTGCCGAGGTAGCCGCTGCGCTGCGATGGGCCGTCGAGCATCAGGGGCCGACGATGATCCGGTATCCCAAGGCGGTCTGCCCGCCCGAGCGCCCGGCCTATGCCGAGCCACTGGAGTCGGGCAAGGGCGTCTTTGTCAGACGGTCTGAAAGCGGCGCTTCTGTGCTGTTCGTGTCGTCCGGGGCACTGGTCGACGAGGCGCTGAAGGCTTCCGCTCTGTGCGCCGCCGCGGGAATCGGTGCCGACGTCTACCACCTCAGGTTCATCAAGCCGATAGACCAGAGCGCCTTCATCGAGCGCGTCCACCCGTATCGGCTCGTGGTCATCGTCGAGGAGGGCGTGCTGACCGGCAGCGTCGCCGCCGACCTGGCTGCAGCCGTATCGCTGGCCAGCCATGACTCAAGCGGCCACCACGGTGCTCTGGCGCTTGGCTTTGACGAGCGGCCCTTGCCTCAGGCCAGCCGTGCCGAGTTGCTGGCCCAGGCCGGGCTGGATGGCGCCTCGCTTGCCAGACTCGCGCTGGCGCGGATGACCGGCATCGAAAGGGGCACATCCTCGGCCGTGGCCCGCAGTGTCAGAAGTGCGGGGAGCGGCGCTTGATGCCCGCCACGCCGGCTGAACACATCCTGCGCCTGCCTCGAGGCCGCACCCTGGCGCTCGGCGGGAGAGCCGTGGTCATGGGCATAGTCAACGCCACCCCGGATTCATTCTATGCATGCAGCCGGGTGCTCGATGTGCCCGGGGCCGTCGATGCGGTCGCCGCGATGGTGCTCGCGGGAGCCGGCATCATCGATGTCGGCGGCGAGAGCACCAAGCCTGGCGCGGCCTATGTGACGGCAGACGAAGAGCTGGACAGGGTCGTGCCGGTCATCGAGGCACTACGCGCGCGCTGGGACATCCCCCTGTCGGTCGATACCCGCAAGGCCTCGGTCGCCGCGGCCGCTCTGGACTGTGGCGCCGACATGATCAACGACGTTGCGGCACTCGGCGACGATCCGCTGCTGGCGCCGCTCTGTGCCCGGTACGGGGTACCGGTCGTGCTGATGCACAAGAAGGGCATTCCAGCCAGCATGCAGACCGCGCCGTACTACGACGATTGCGTGGCCGAGGTTCGGGCCTTCCTGGTCAAGGCAGCGGCCAGCGCCGCGCTCGCCGGAATCGATCCGGCACAGATAGTCCTTGATCCGGGCATCGGATTCGGCAAGCGTCTGCAAGACAACCTGGCCCTGCTGGCCGCGCTTGATACGCTGATCGACACCGGATATCCTGTGCTGGTAGGGCTTTCACGCAAGGCCTTCATCGGCACGATAACCGGCAAGCAGCCCGAGGGGCGTCTGGCTGGCAGCCTGGGTGCCGCCTGCGCCGCGCGGGCACATGGCGCCACGATCTTCAGGGTCCACGATGTCGCGCAGACTGTCGAGGCTCTGGCCGTGTTCGACGCGGCGAACGCCGGCATGGAGCAAGAACGATGACCGAGTTCATGATAACGATCAGCCGCTGGGCCCGTCCGACTCTGGACATCGTCATCATCGCATACCTGATATATGGGACATACCGGCTGCTGATCAAGACCCAGGCCATCCAGCTGGCCAAGGGCGCGGCGCTGCTCGTGCTGGTGTATGCGGGCGCGTTCTTCCTGCGCCTGGACACCCTGTCATGGATACTGAGTCTTCTGGCGCCTGGACTCGTGATAGCGCTGGCCATCATCTTCCAGCCGGAGTTGCGCAAGATATTCATCAAACTGGGACAGGGCGGCATATTCAGGCGGGGACAGGGCCCGCGTTCCACCCAGCTCGACGCCATCCTGCACGCGGCGGAGATACTGGCGGAGAAGCGGCGCGGAGCCCTGCTCGTGTTTGTACGCTACGTTGCGCTCGATGACATCGTCGAACGCGGGACGAAGATAGACGGCGAGGTGAGTTCCGCGCTGATACTGTCCATATTCGAGTATGATACGCCGCTGCACGACGGGGCGCTGATCATCAAGGAAGGCCGTATCGTCGCGGCTGGATGCTTCCTGCCGCTGTCCGAACAGCGCGACATCAAGCGCAGCTTCGGAACCAGGCATCGAGCAGCACTTGGTCTGACCGAAGGCGCCGACGCCGTCGTGCTCGTCGTGTCCGAGGAAACCGGAGCCATGTCGCTCGCCTACGACGCGCGGCTCTTCTACAACCTGAGCCTGACCGCGCTGCGCAAACGGCTTGGCCAGTTGCTCGAATATTCAGGACAGCCGTCGATGGATGAGGGAGCGGTTGATGAGTAGCTCGCGCATCGACCGGTTCCTGGCCGACTGGCCGGCTAAAGTCCTGTCGCTCGCCGGGGCGATTGCCCTGTTCTTCTTCTACCAGATGAACAGGCTGGAGGAGCGGCCGCTTTCCGTGCCATTGGTCGTCGTAACCAATGAAGGCTTCGTTCCGGCCAGCCAGTATCCGCGGACCATCAGGCTGGTGCTTCGCGGTGAATCGAACGCCATATACGCCATACTGGAAGATGACCTGAAGGCGACACTAGACCTGCGCAGCTACACGAGCGCCGGCACCTGGCGCGTGCCGGTCCGGGTCGAAAAGCGCGGCAGCGCGCTTGGCATCGATCCGCTGGAAATCAGCGTTGACCCATCGGACGTAGCCATATCGATAGAGCCGCGCGTCATCAAGCAGATCCAGGTTGTGCCCAGTTTCCGCGGGTACCTTGAGCCCGGCTTCGAACTTGCCGGCTTCAAGCTCGTGCCAGCCCAGCTTGAGGCCGCAGGCCCTGCCAGCGTGATGGAGAAGCTGGCCGATGCGGCGACCGAGCCTATCGAGCTGACCGGCAGGTCGGAAGGCTTTACCGTCAAGGTGCGGCTTGCCGCCAAGGATCCGCTCGTCACCTTCCTGACGGCCGACAACTTCGAGTTCAGTGCCGAGGTGAAGAAGGCCCTCGTGTTCAGGTCGTATCAGGACCTGGAGATTGCGTTTGCCGGGCTCAAGGAGAGTCTGGTCGTCAAGACGCCGCCACCGGCAGGATCGGCCAGCGTGGCCTCGTCGAGCGCGGAGCTCGAGGCTTTCACGCCGCAAGCGGGCGTGCTGGAGGCGGACCTGTCGACCATAGAACGACCGGGGGTGTACACCGTGGCGGTCGTACCGAGGTTCCCCGAGGGCTTTGATGTGCAGTCATGGTCACCGATGACGATTACCATAACGGTCGAGCGTGCTTCGGCTTCGTCGCGCCCGCTGGTATTGCCATGATACTCGGCATAGGCGTCGACGTGGTGCACGTCAAGCGCATAGCGCACTGGCTCTCGGTGGCCGGGTTGCCCGAGCGGTTTTTCCATCCCGACGAGCTTTCGTCGGCACTGTCGCGCGGGCAGGGCGCGGCCCTGTCGCTGGCTGCCCGGTTTGCGGCCAAAGAGGCCTTTGGCAAGGCGATAGGGACCGGGCTGCGCGGCATCAGGCTTGCTGACGTACGCATACTGAACAATCACAACGGCAAACCGGACATGCGCCTGTATGGCACGGCTTTGGAAAAGTTCAAGGCGCTTGGGTGTTCAACCATCCACCTGTCCCTGACGCACGAAAGCGACAACGCCATCGCGATGGTAGTGCTGGAGGCATAGCATGCAGAAGATTCAGACCGCCGCCAAGCCCGACAAGGACCGCAAGGTAACCTTCTATGTCAAGGAACCGATTCGCTGTCCGGTCTGCGACGCGAGCTTCCACCGGGAAGAGCTGTTCTCCGGACGCGTCAATGCCTCGGATCTGACCGATGAGCTGCACCGGACCTACAAGCCGCTGCACAGTTTTGGAGACGTGCATCCGCTCGTTTACGAAATCGATGTCTGCCCATCGTGCTTCTATGCGGCCTTCAGGCCGGATTTCATGCCAGCCGGAGCAAAGTTTGAATCGGTACTGCGCGATTCGATAGAGGCGCGCATAGATCAGGTACAGAAGATATTCTCGCCGCTCGACTACCAATCGCCCCGCGGCGTGATGGCGGGCGCTGCAAGCTACTATCTTGCCATGATCTGCTACGAGAGAGTCTCAAAGGAATTCTCTCCCACGATCAAGAGCGCAATCGCCTCGATACGCGCTGCGTGGCTCTGCAATGCGCTGCATGCCGGTTCCTCGAACGAGAACTGGGACTATGTGGCAGGGATCTTCTACCACAAGGCCCGGTACTATTACCGCCTGGCACTTGAACTGGAACAGAGCGGCAAGGAGCCTTACTCAACGCAGCGCAACCTGGGACCGGATACCGACAAGAACTATGGCCACGAGGGAGTACTGTACATGGCGGCGATGCTCGAACTCAAGTATGGCCCCACCGACAACCCGCAGAAGCGCAAGGAAAACCTGACGTCAGCGAAGTATTCGATTGCACGGATGTTTGGCTTCGGCAAGAAGAACAAGTCGAAGCCCGGTCCCCTGCTGGACAAGGCTCATGATCTGTACGAACGCCTGAAGGCCGAGCTGCAGGAGAGCGACGACGAGGATGAGTGATCGGGTCATCAAGCTGGTCATCGCATATGATGGCACCGATTTTTGCGGCTGGCAGCGCCAGTCCGGCACCAGGACCGTGCAGGAGTCAATAGAATCCGCACTTGAGAAGATGCATGGGCATCCGGTGCCAATAGTCGGAGCCGGGCGGACCGACTCCGGTGTGCACGCGGTCGGGCAGGTGGCACATTTTGCGACGGATATAGCGAGCATACCGGCCGACCGCTTCGAGCCGGCGCTCAACCGGCTGATGCCGCGCGACGTGCGGATCGTCAGGGCGGAAGACGCGCCGCCCGACTTTCATGCCAGGTTCGGCGCCCGTTCGCGGCGCTACAAGTACCATATCCGGGTTGGGCCAAACCAGATGCCGCACCTCGACCGCTATGCCTGGCACCTGTTCAAGAGGCCGGACATCGCGCGGCTCAACAGGCTGGCTTCGTGCCTGCACGGCGAGCTCGATTGCAGTACGTTTGCGTCGGCCCAGGACCCGAGCCAGAGCCGCTTCCGTTATCTGCACCATGCCGCGTTCCATGCGGATGGCGACGGCCTGGTCTTCGACATAGCGGCCAACGCGTTCCTGTGGCGCATGGTCAGGTCGATCGTCGGCACGCTGATCGAGCTCGATGCCCAGGGGGCGGCCGATGGTGCGATGCGTGACCTGCTCGAATCGCGCGACAGGAGCAGGGCCGGTGTCACCGCACCGGCGCACGGCCTGTTCCTCTGGAATGTCGAGTACTACGATCCACCGACCAGGGCGGGGCGTCTGGCCCATCAGGAATTCGGTACCCATGGAGTCGTTGATGGTGACGATTGAACCACCCATCGCGGCGGTCCTGTTCGATCTGGACGGGACGGTTCTCGATTCCGAACCGGCATATTTCGAGAGCGACAGGTCCTTTCTTGCCGGTTTCGGCATCGACTACGATGAAGCCCTGAATGCCACGTTCACCGGACGCGGAGCCACCGAGATGATGCTGGTACTGGAGCGCATGTTCCCCCGGAGTCCGCTCAATGCGTTGCCGCTGCCGGAACGGGTGCGGCTCAAGGATGAGGCATTCCTGGCCTATGCTCCTTCCCGCGTCCGGCCGTTTGCCGGTGTCGTTGCCCTTGCCCGCCGGCTCGTCGAGCGCGGCATCGCCATCGCCATAGCCTCGGGCTCGTCTGCTCCCGTCATCGATATCATGCTGATGTCTTCAGGGCTCGACGAGCTGTTCCGGGAGCGTGTGTCGGCCACCGAAGTACCTCGAGGCAAGCCGGAACCAGACGTGTTTCTGGAGGCGGCTCGGCGTGTAGGGGTGGAACCCGCGGCGTGCCTCGTGATCGAGGATTCACGGCATGGTGTTGCGGCTGCGCACGCCGCGGGCATGGCCTGCGTAGCGCTGCCTGCCCCCGGCACTGCCGACCTGCGCGACTTCGCCTCTGCCGATATGATCGTCGACGGAGGAGCGGCCGCACTCGATCCCGACCTGGTGCTGCGCCGCTTTGTCTGGAAAAGCTCCTGACCGGCAGGGCCGAGCCAGGAGCCCGGATATCAGGACCGAATGCCTGAAACGCCTATCAGCGCGTCATTGGTCTGGCGGAAACGGGCGACCAGTATCGGCAGTATCTGTATGGCAACTTCGGGATGCGCCTTCATGAACGACGTGAATTCCCAGGAGGCCAGCACGAGGCACTTGGTCGGCTCGGTTGCGGTGACTGTCGCGGTGCGCTTGGCGCCATCGAGCACGGCCAGTTCGCCCATAACATCGCCGGGGCCGTTCGTCGCGAGCTCGACCTGTCTGCCCGACGTGTCGGTCTTCTCGATCTTGACCTTGCCCGACAGGATTATGAACAGCCCGATGCCGTCTTCTCCCTGCTTCATCAGCGCGTCACCGGCGGCAAAGTCCCGCTCGGTGCATATCTGTGCCATGCCCTTTATGAATCTGGGCTCGAGCTTTGAAAAAAGGCTGACCTTTGCCAGCTCACTCTCATGGTTCATGGTGACTCCTTTTGTAGAAAACCAATCAAACAACGACTAAAACCATACTCAAAACCAGCACACGGGGTCAAATGTCTATGCCCCTTGAGCTATGACTTTTTGGGATAGATGGTCATGGTTGGGTAGGCGAACTCGATGCCGGCTGCATCAAAGTTCTTCTTGATATCGAGGTACATGCCGTTGTTCGCCTGTTCCCAATCGGGGTTGGCAAACCACACACCCAGAAACAGCTCGATGCCATTCGGCCCAAAGGACTGAACCATGAAAAACGGTTCCGGCTTCCGAAGGACGCCGGGGTTTGCCGCCGCTGTCTGCAGAAGTATGGTTCGAGCCCGTTCGATATCGGTGTTGTAGGTGACGGTCAGCTTGATGTTTTGTCTGCGCAACGGGAAGCGTGTCACATTGATGACATTGGTCTTGATCAATGTCTCGTTTGGAATGCGCACGAATCGATTGTCAAAGGTCCTGAGCTTGACCGAAAGCGCATCGATAGAGAACACGACGCCGGTCGTATCATCGACAGTGACGATGTCACCTTCTGCGAATGTCTTTTCGTACATCAGGAAGATTCCGCTTATGAAATTGGAAACCGAAGTCTGGGCGGCAAAACCGAGGGCTATTCCCGCGATGCCCGCCGCGCCGAGCAATGCCGACAGGTCGATGTTGGCAATTTTGAAGGCATTGATCAATATCAGTGCGAATCCAGCGTATTGCACGGTCTTTACGAGGAATCCGCCCGTCCTTGAATCCATCCGCTTGCCCGAGATCTTCTTGATCAGCGTGACGATGATACCGACGAAGATCAGGCCAATGAGTATCATCAGCGCTATCTGGACCGCCTTGGTAGCGGACTCGATGTTGAAAATCATGCCAAAGACATCATCCATGTGGAGAAGCTTGAGGGCGCCCGATGAATGCTGGGCAGCCGTCGGGGCATCGGCCAGTGCTGTTGTTGCATCCATCGCTACATCCTTGTCATTGCCCTGAAGAGTTCGATGGAACGCACGATGAAGCGTTCCTCGCCGGACACGCGCGGCCTGGCTATCTGGGTCCAGCCAGCAGGCAACTCGGTCTGTCCCTCCAGGCTCATCCTGACGCCCGATCCGCTGAACATGAACAGCAACCGCTCGCTCTGCATCCTCGTTCCATTGCCCAGAATGGACAGCTGCTCGCCATAGATGCACAACTCGTTGACCAGCACTGGATCGGGAGATGTATTCCTGAGTCTGACCGGGTGTGCCACGAGGCCCGGATCCTCATGCATGGTATCGATGACCGGCTCGTCCGAGGCCAGAAAGTCGGCTTCGTCATGCCGGCAGACGATGCCGGCCTCGGGGATGCCGTACAGGGTCTTGAATGGCCGGGCAAGCGGATACGACGCGATGGTCGAACCGCCGACGACGATGCGCGCCTCGACATGCGAGAATATCCAGCCGCGCAGATCGGCGGCCGGCGGCAGGAAGAATGGCTCCCTCAGCTTGATGCAGACCGGCATCTGGGGATAGCCCGGAACAATTTCATAAGTCGATGACGTGCCCATGAAGTAGCGCGACCACGTGGGGCTGTCCAGCGGCGGCACGGATATCGGTACCTTGGGCTTGCGGCGCGAGGCAAGCCCGGAGTCTTCGGCATACGAAACCATCGCCGCGAGTACTTCGCCCTCACCGGCCACCTCGACGGCGACATACAGCACGGTCTTGCCTGCGCGGTGTATCCTGGTACCTTCACTCGTGGGAAGGTCATACTGTCTCCACATGCTTCTGCCGCTCCCCCTGGTGCATCAAATCAGGCTATACTGCCGGGCCAAGTATAGAGTGGGATGCCGGTGGGGTAAAGTGACAAACGGGGAGTATAGCCGATGGCTCAGTTGGAAGGCATAGTAGGGGAGGCGGGAGCGACGCGGCTCGATCGGTACATAGCCGATGACATGCGCCTCCTGAGCCGCAGCCAGTTCAAGGCGCGTTTCGTCTCGGCCGTGGTCAATGGCAGGGATGCCAAGCCATCGCGGTCGCTCAAGCCCGGAGACCGCTTCGTCATACAGCTGCTTGACGAGGTGGACCGCTCTTCCGCTTCGATGCCCGAGGACCTGCCCATCACCGTGCTGTACGAGGATGGGCAGGTGCTGGTTGTCGACAAGGCACAGGGCATGGTCGTGCATCCGGCCCACGGCAACTGGAGCGGCACCCTCGCCAACGCCCTGCTTGGCCGCATCGGCAGCGCAGGTGTGCCGCCGCGAGCGGGCATCGTCCACCGGCTGGACAAGGATACGTCCGGGGTGATCATAGCCGCGAGGAGCGCCGCCGCTCAGGAAGCGCTTGCCGCGCAGTTCCGCGACCGGACGACGATAAAGACATACATCGCCATAACGCAACGGCGCCCGGCACTGCCGCGCGGCCGCATCGATACCTGGCTGGCGCGGGATCCGCGTGACCGGAAGCGCTTCGCGGCGGCGCCCGAAGGCACCGGGAAGCGGGCGATCAGCGAGTGGCGGGTGCTGGCAGAGGCGGCGGGCTATGCGGTGGTGGCGCTCAGGCCCAAGACGGGGCGGACGCACCAGTTGCGTGTCCATTGCCGCGACCTGGGCTGTCCCATTCTGGGAGACCCCATCTACGGCAAGCCAGACAGGCGCTTCGCAACGGCCAGCCTGATGCTCCACGCCTATGAGCTACAGATCAGGCTGCCTGGGAGCGATGAGGTATCGATATTCAGGGCGCCGATCCCGGAACGGATGGTGTCGATCGCCATAGCGCTCGGACTCGACCCGTTCCCGAATATTGACTTCTAGTAGTTGCGGGGTGCGGAATCCCTGGGCTTCTCCTGGGCTTCATTGACGCGAAGCTTGCGCCCTTCGAAGTCCTGCCCATCGAGCTTCTGGATGGCGGCCTGAGCGGCATCATCGGAAGACATCTCGACAAAACCGAAGCCCTTTGCGCGTCCCGTTGCCCTGTCCATGATGACGGCCACAGAATCGACCGTGCCAAATTGACCGAACAGCTCCCGGAGCGAGTCCTCCGTCGTGGCATAGTTCATGTTCCCGACATAGATTTTCTTTGACATGGCACGGTCTCCGTCGCGCCGGCTTCCAAAGCCGGCAGAAATCGGTTCGCGGAAGCGAACCTGCCATCCGCTCCAGAACAGGGCGGACAAGGCACAGAGCGACTATAATACGCGCATTGTCAGCCGTCAACGCCGACATGGAGGCCTCCCGCCGCTCGAAATTGCATGTTTTCTTGACAAAGGCCCGCCATTCACTATAATGGACCATCTATACAAGAAAGCAGGAGGACACGATGGCTATACTGTACGTAGCCCTTCCTCTTGCCGGGCTTTTCCTGGGATGGATGATCCGCTGGCTTTATGCCAGATTTCAACTTACGGCCGCCGAGCAAAAAGCGGCGCGTATAACGCAAGAAGCGGTAAAACAGGCTGAGGCTCAGAAGCGGGAAATACTGCTTGAGGCCAAAGATCAGCTCATCAGGGAGAGAAACCAGCAAGAGCGGGATACCCGCGAACGACGAGCAGAGATTCAACGATACGAGCGCAGGCTCGTCCAGAAGGAAGAAAACCTCGACAAGAAGGTAGAAGGCCTCGAAAAACAGGAAGAAGCCCTGGATGAACGCACCAAGGTCATATCCGAAAAAGAGGAATTCCTGTCTGGTCAGGAAGAGCGCTACCGCAAGGAACTCGAACGCATATCAGGCCTGAGCCCTGAAGAAGCCAAACGCCTCATCATCCAGGGCCTCGAAAACGAGGCTCGTCATGACGCGCAGGTTCTGCTCAACAAGATCGAGCAGGAAGCCCAGACCGGCGCGGAAAAGCGCACGCGGGACATTCTGGTAACGACGATGCAGCGGCTCGCCGCCGATGTCACCGCGGAAGTTACCGTTACCAGTGTCGCGCTGCCTGGCGACGAGATGAAGGGCCGCATCATCGGCCGCGAAGGCCGGAACATACGCACCCTCGAGACGCTGACCGGTGTCGATGTGATCATCGACGATACACCGGAGGCCGTCGTCATATCGTGCTTCGACCCCGTGCGTCGCGAGATAGCCAGGGTGTCGCTCGAGCGCCTGATCCAGGATGGGCGTATACACCCCGCGCGCATAGAAGAGGTCGTCCAGAAGGTCAGCCGCGAGATTTCGCAGAAGATATTCGAAGAGGGCGAGAAGGTCGTCTTCGATCTGGGCCTGCACAACATGAATCCGGAACTGATACGCGCCCTTGGCCGCCTGCATTTCAGGACCAGCTATGGTCAGAACGTGCTGTCGCATTCCAAGGAAGTGGCCGTCATAGCCGGCATGCTCGCAGCGGAGATAGGTGCGAACCGCGACCTGGCCAAGCGCGGAGCCTTGCTGCACGACATCGGCAAGGGTATCGAGACCGATTCGGACCAGAACCACGCCGAGGTCGGCATGGAGCTGGCACGAAAGCTCGGTGAGGATCCGCGCGTTGTCAACGCGATCGGATCGCACCATGCCGACGTCGAACCGATCTGCCTCGAGAGCGTGTTGTGCCAGATAGCCGACGCGATATCCGCAGCCAGGCCGGGCGCCAGGCGCGAGACGCTTGACAACTACGTAAAGCGCCTTGAGAACCTTGAGAACATAGCCGAGAGTTTCTCTGGCGTGGACAAGGCCTATGCGATACAGGCTGGCCGCGAGCTGCGCATCATCGTCAACAACGAGAAGGTTTCAGACGAGGATGCCAAGGAGCTGTGCAAGTCGATAGCCAAGAAGATAGAGACCGACATGCGCTATCCTGGCCGCATCAAGGTTACGATCATCCGTGAAACGCGCATTGTAGAGTACGCTCGCTAACGTAGCTTCGTTCTCGAGAGCACGCGTGAACGATTCGGGCCGTCCTTCGGGGCGGCCCGGCTTTTTGAAGAAAGGCGGCACATGCCGCGGAAAGATGCAGCGCGATGCCATACAGGATCATGATGCTGGGCGATGTCATAGGAGACGCGGGCCTGTCGGCACTGCGGTCGCGCTTGCCCGGGCTAGCCCACGACAGCGGAGCTACACTGGTCATAGCCAATGGCGAGAACGCCGCCGGCGGATTTGGCCTGACCAGGGAAACGGCCGATTCGCTTTTTTCCGCCGGCGTGCACATCATTACCAGCGGCAACCATATCTGGGAAAAGAAAGGCTCGACAGAGCTGCTCAATACCGATACCCGCATACTGAGGCCGGCAAACTATCCGGCACGTGCGCCAGGGCACGGCATTGCTGAATTGTTGATCGATGGCAGGCGCCTGGTTGTGATCAACCTGCAGGGCCGCGAGGGCATGAGCCCGATCGACTCGCCGTTCACCTGCGCCGATGCGCTGCTCGAGGAGCTGGAGCCGGGCGCGATCGTCATCATCGATTTTCATGCAGAGTCGTTCGCCGAGAAGGAGGCGCTGTCGCTCTACCTTGACGGCCGTGTCGCGGCGTTTGCGGGTACGCATACCCATGTCCAGACCGCCGATGAGCGTATTCTGCCGCGCGGCACGGGCTACATAGGCGATCTGGGCATGTCCGGTCCGGTAGACTCGGTGATCGGTGTGAAGATCGATGGGTGCCTGAGGCGCAACTTGAGCCAGATGCCCATAAAGATGGAGGTGGCAGAAGGTGACTCGATCGTGTCAGGCGCTCTGTTCGACATCGATGATGCCGGCCACTGTACCGGAATCGAACGCATACTCGTTCACTGATCCCAACGTCATGGAGGTGGCACGTGAAGTTGCTCGTATTCGTGCTCAACAATGAGGAATATCTGGAAGGCGTGCTGGAAGCCTATGTCGAAGCCGGAGTGGCCGGCGCGACCATACTCGATTCGGAAGGCATGGGACGATTCCTTGCGTATGAGGTGCCGCTGTTTGCCGACTTCAAGGACTTCATGCAAGGCAACAAGCCGCGGAACAAGACCATACTCTCCGTGCTGCACGATGATGCCACACTCGAGCGGCTCAAGCCGCTGATCGACGAGGTTGTCGGCGGCTTGTCGAAGCCCGGCGCCGGCATCATGTTTACCGTTCCTGTCGACTGGTTTGCCGGCCCTGTCCGCGCACCAGAGGAGGTCTGATCATGCCAAGCCTTCGATCCGTGCTCGATCCTGGTTGTGTGGCGGTCAATGTCGCCGCGGTCGACAAACAGGCAGCGCTTGCCACCCTGGTCGATATGATAGCCGCGTCGGGTACAACACGTGACGGAGCCGGCCTGTTGCAGGCGGTTCTTGACCGGGAGGCCCTGGCTCCAACCGGCATAGGCAGCGAGTGCGCCATACCCCATGCCCAGACCGACTCGGTTGCCGAGACGCGGATGGCCGCGCTGCGACTGGCAACGCCACTCGATTTTGGCGCTCCCGACGGAAGCCCGGCCCGGCTGGTTTTCCTGATCGTCGGCCCCAAGGACTCGGCCGCCCAGCATCTGAGGCTGCTTTCGCGGCTGGCGCGCGTGCTGAGCGATGACGATATCAGGTCGCGCTTGCTGGATGTTCCCGACTCGGGCGCTTTTGTCGAGACGCTCTTTTCCACCGATCCACCGCCATCAGCCTGCGCTTGACACCGTTCTTTTGTTTCGTGTATAAACGTCCCGTCGAGCAACGCCTGCGTGGCTCGTCGATCTGCCCGCGGCGATGGTGGAATTGGCAGACACGCCAGCTTGAGGTGCTGGTGCCGCAAGGCATGGAGGTTCAAGTCCTCTTCGCCGCAACCTTAAACAGCGACTGCCCTTCGACTGGCGGCCGCTGTATTTATTTGTACCTCGAAGAGGACTTGATCCGAGGGCGCGCGAGGCCGGAGGGCACGTTCCCTTCGCCGCATATGGAGAACCCCGGCCCCTGTGGTCGGGGTTTTTTCCTGTTGTGGAGCTTCCATCTGAAAGGCGGGCAACCCCATGGATGATGTGATACGGAATCAGATCGCCGCGCTGAGCCTTGATGAGAAGATATCTCTCTTGAGCGGGCAGGATTACTGGCATCTGGGCGCGGTATCGAGGCGTGGCATGGCCGGCATCATGGTTGCCGATGGCCCGCACGGGCTGCGCAAACAGATCGACTCGGAAGATCAGCTTGGCATCGGTGACAGCTCGCCGGCGACCTGTTTTCCTTCGGCGGTCACGCTGGCCAGCTCATGGGACAGGACGGTGCTGCGCGAGGTGGGCGTGGCCCTGGCGCGGGAGTGCCGGGCGGAGCGTGTCTCCATCGTACTGGGCCCTGGTATCAACATCAAGCGAAGCCCGCTCTGTGGTCGCAACTTCGAGTACTATTCAGAAGACCCCTGCGTGGCTGGCATCCTGGCGGCGAGCTTCATCGATGGCGTGCAGAGCCAGGGCATAGGCACGAGCCTCAAGCACTTCGCCGTCAACAACCAGGAATCATACCGCATGGTCGTCGACGCCGTCGTCGACACACGCACGCTGATGGAGATATATCTGGCGGGCTTTGAGCTTGCCATAACGAAGGCCCAGCCTTGGACCGTCATGTGCTCGTACAACAAGCTGAACGGCATCCATGCCAGCGAGCATGCCTGGCTGCTCGACACCGTCCTGCGCCGCGGCTGGAACTTCAGAGGCGCCGTCATCAGCGATTGGGGTGCCACCAACGACAGGGTGGCCAGCCTTGCGGCAGGTCTGGACCTGGATATGCCGGGCAATGAAGGCGCCTGGGACGCGATCGTTCGCGATGCAGTCCTGTCTGGCAGGCTGGATGTGTCGATCATCGATCGGGCCGTAGCCCGGACGCTGGAGCTGGTCGGGAAGGCTCGCCCGGCGCTCGAGGCCGACTGCCAGCCTGATCCGGATGCCGGCCACCGGGTGGCGCAATGGGCCGCCGAGCAATCGATGGTCCTTCTCAAGAATGATGACGAAGCGCTGCCATTGAAGCACGGCCAGAGCGTCGCGATCGTTGGCGCCTTTGCCAGCGAGCCGCGATACCAGGGGGCAGGCAGCTCGCTGGTGCATCCAACGCGGCTCGATACCGCCGTTGCGCGGATTGCGGAGCGCGCGGATGTGAGGTTTGCGCCTGGCTTCGCAGCGGACTGCGCGGACGTCGATGCCGTGCTCGAGGAAGAAGCACTGCGTGTCGCCGCCGGCAGTGACGCGGTCATATACTGTGCCGGATTGCCGGCCTCACTGGAATCCGAAGGATTCGATCGCGCCGACTTGCGGCTGCCAGCCAACCAGCTGCATCTGCTTGCACGGCTCGCGGCGGCGACGACGCCTGCCGGCCAGCGCCTGGTCGTCGTGCTGAGCAATGGCGGGCCGATCGAGATGCCATGGATCGATGATGTCGACGCGGTACTCGAAGGCTACCTTGGCGGTCAGGCGGGCGGGGAGGCGATAGCACGGCTCCTGTTCGGTGAAGCAAATCCTTCGGGCAAGCTGGCGGAGACGTTTCCGCTCAGGCTCGATGACACGCCGGCGTACCGCTATTTTCCCGGCTCGGCCGAGGCCGTCGAGTACAGGGAAGGGCTCTTTGTCGGGTACCGCTATTACGATTCGGCCCATGTCCGGGTATTGTTTCCATTCGGACACGGGTTGTCGTATACCAGCTTCGAATATGATGACCTGCGGCTCTCTGCGGATCACATGGATGCAGGCGATACGCTGTCGGTGCAGTGCTCGATACGCAATGCGGGCGCGCGCGCCGGCAGCGAAGTGGCGCAACTGTATGTCCACGCGCGGGCGAGTGCCGTCTACCGGCCCGACCAGGAACTCAAGGGCTTCGAGAAGGTCAGGCTCGAACCTGGCGAATCGGTTCCGGTCTCGTTCAGCCTTGACAGGCGCAGTCTGGCCTTCTTCGATGTCCGGAGCGGCGACTGGCAGGTTGAGCCGGGGCTCTATGACATCAGGATCGGCTCTTCATCACGGGACATACGGCTGGCGGCGACGATCATGGTCGCCTCGAATTTCGAACCGATCATCGATGCCGATCTCAGATCTCGGCTCGATCCATATTACAGGGCTGCAGTTGCCGGTGCGGATGCGGTTCCAGACGGCGCCTTCGCGGCCTTGATGGGGCGCCCCGGGGCGACAGTGCCGCGCGCATGCGGGTTTGACATGGATACTCCGCTCGGGGCGCTGCGCTCCAGGCCGTCTGGCAGGCTGCTGGTCCGCGTGCTGGAGCTGATGCTGGCCCGTGAGGCCCCGGGGGCCGCGCTGCCGATGGCCCTCCGCGAGATGCCCCTCCGGGCCCTGGTCCTGCTGGGAAAGGGCAGGTTCAGCTTCAAGCAGGCGAAGGCAGTGCTCGATCTGCTCAACGGACATCCGGTGCGCGCGGTTTCAAGACTGCTGCGCTGAACCGCTGAAACGTACCCAGCCACAAGGTATAACTTCCGCTTGACAACACCCATGCATATATGAGTATTATGCTATGGAACCAAGAATATAGATATTCGAGGTTCTATATATCGAGAATCAGATCTGCGGCGGATGTTCCGCTTCAGGTTCAGAGGAGGCACACAATGAAGAAATTTTCAGTAGTAGTCCTGGCGTTGCTCTGCGCCACTGCGGCGTTCGCTCAGACCGCGACCAAGTATTTTGTCGCACACCAGGGCGGGTACATCGGTGAAGCCACCGTCACCGTCAAAGGCACCAAGGTTGTCAGCGCGGCCATCGCCGAGTGGCAAGGCCCGGATGGCTGGGCCGAGTTCAATTCGGCTGACGGCAAGTCAATCGCCGACGGTGCCATCGTTCGTGTGCCCGATCCCCTGGCCAATACCGGCAGCGCCGATCCAGCGATCAAGGGCTACATGTTCTATATCTTCAACCAGAAGGATGGACTCGAGACCTGGTCTCAGTTTACCCCCGGAAAGACAGGCTTTACCCGCCCGACCGGCCACTACGAGCGCGATTTCCGCGGACTGATGGGCAACCCGATCCGCGCCGCCGCCTACGCCAAGGCCGCCCGTGAAGACACCCTGGTCAATGTTACGATCGATGGACTCAAGGTTACGGTGGGCAAGCCTGCTTCCCAGACTGTCCACTATGGCAACATGAACAAGGCCGATCCCCGCGCCACCTATATGGAACTCAACGCGTCGAGCATTGGCTATCGCTACAACAACAAGGCGACGATTGCGTTCTTCATGGCGAACCCGACCGCCGACTACACCACCTTCTCGATGAAGAAGGCCAAGATTGCCCTGAAGGAAGACAAGGCCGTCGACGCCGCTGCGAAGGTAGCCGACTATACCGCAGCCGATGATGCCGTCTACGCCGTCGCCGACGCGGTGACCGGAGCTACCTACTCCGACTTCCCGCACTACGCGCTTGAACTCCAGGCCGCGTACAAGATGGCTCTTGCCGAGGGCAAGGTCAAGTTCAAGAAGTAAGCTGAATCCCGTTATGCAGAATTGCCAGGGCCCGCAAGGCCCTGGTTTTTTTGCACTTGTCAGGCGCGCGCCTATGATCGACACTGAACACATGAAGCAGCGAAGTATCAGGATTGCCGTGGCATGGGCACTGCTCGTGTTGGCATCGATTTCGGCAAACGCCCAGACGGCCTTGCCTGTCTCTCCGACGACCCAAATCGTAACGCTGGATATGGACAAGGCCACGTCCATCATCGTGAACGATTGCTCGAGATGCCATGCATGGGCCTCCGACTACGGAAACATCATGGCCAGCGGGCTTGTTGTCGCCGGCCATCCTGAAGAGAGCAAACTGATCGATGTTATCGAGGCGGGCTATATGCCGCCTTCCCCGCCTCTGCCATCGGCAGGAGACATCGAAGCGCTCTCTGCATGGATTGCCGCCGGTGCCCCGGCCCCTTCGACCCAGGCCCTCGACGCAACGTCAGCCGCGACTCCAGGCGCTGCGCCGGATTCCGGCCATGGGCCTTCACCCTATGATGGCTCGTTCCTGGGCTTTCCCAGCAAAGCCGCATATCATCGCGCCGCAGGATGGACCTCCGCAGGGTTGCTCATGGCCGCAGGCGTGGTTGGAGTCATACGAGCCTACGATCTGATGAGTGCCGGGCATGACTACCGCGATGCCAATGGCATCGGTGAAGACCAGATTGGTCCGATATGCTATGACGAGATTGCTTCGCTCTGGAGTGCCGACCAGACGCTTCGATGGACACATGTCGGTCTGCTGATTGCGGGTGAGACTGTGTATCTTGGCAACGCGTTGACCGGCATTTCTATGCTGTCACGTGACACGCCTGGAGTGGTGTCGCGCTCGGACCTGCATCGGTATGCCTTCTTCATCCACGCCGGGCTGATGGCATCGGAAATCGTCCTTGGATTCGTGACCTCGGACGCGCTATCCCGGGGCGATCACGAGTTGGTCAGCACCCTGGGCGTGGCGCATGCGGCGATAGGGCTGACCATTCCCCTCGTCGTGATAGGCTCTGGCATTATCATCGGTCCTTAGGCTCATGGTCATACACATGCGATGCTCGTGGATTCTTGCCATGTTTTTTGATACTATAGTGATATAGTTGGCAATATTCCGGAGTATACCATGAAAAGTGCGGGTCTTGTTTGTGCGGGCGTTGCCCTCTTGCTGTCTTCGTGCGCATCGCTTGGTGATCCATTCGTGCTGGCGTTCGATGTTGATGGCCAGTACCAATCAAGGGCGGTAACGTCGGCCGGCATCGATGCCTACAGGACCGAGCTTGTCGGTGCCGGAGATTTGTCTGCATCGGGCAAGGTGCAGCATTACTTCGAGGTTGCACTGCGGTACGATCCGTCGAACGCCGAAGCGGCGCGCTACCTGGCGCTGGTGGAAGACTACCGGGCCGGGCGCTTCCTGGCAGCGGTCAAGGACGCCGACCTGTTGCTCAAGAAACCGGCACGAAGCGCTGACGATGAGTACGCGCTGCTGCTCGCCGTCCGCAGGGCGTCCTCAATCTATCCCCAGGATGAATCGACGATCAGGCTACTCAAGTCAACCGCAGGAATACGGGCTGCTTTCATAGCCGACCGGAAGGTCGACGTCAAGGCGGCCAGGGCGGCGGTTCCCAAGGATGCCAAGGAGACGACGCGTGAGAAGGCTTCGATTGACGCCTTCAGGATCGCGCTGAAGATAAACGCGGTTGACCCCGGCGATCTGGAAGGCTCCCAGCTCTATCGCGAGCTCAAATCCGAGGTAGCCGCCATCGTCTCTCATCGTGTTGACAAGGTCGATGCGCTGGTCAAAGACGCGCATTTCGATGACGCACGCTCGCAGCTCGCGGCCATCAAGGAGCTTGATTCCATAAGCGGCAGCAGCTTTACCGAATCGGTGCGGGGCGCCGAGTATCGTCTGTACCTGTCGTGGGCCCGGTACCACGAGAAGCGCAAGGAGTGGTCCAAGGCGGATGCAAGGATCAACTCGGCGCTGGCGGTGCGTCATGGTGGCGAGGCCATCGCGCTGCAGAAGCGCATCGCTGCCTCGGTTGCGGCCCAGGACCGCGGTGCCTCGTTCAATGATGGGCTCAAGAATCTGGACGCCTACATTGCCAAGGACGACCTGATCCGAGCCCAGCGCCTGCTGTCGTCACTCGCTTCGGGGTCGATCGATGCCTCCAAACGACAGGCTCTGGACCAGAGGCGCAAGAAGATGGCCGAATCGATGGCCAACCTTTACGCCATCGGCATCAAGGCCTATCGTGACGAACGCTTCGCCGATGCAGCGTCCGCCTTTGAATCGGTTATTGCCGTCGATGCTTCGTATGAAGATGCGGCCGCATATCTGGACAAGGCCAGGGCCAAGCAAAAGCTTCTCGACCAATACTAGAACGCATGACCGGAGGTCGTATCATGCTCCAGAGACTGGATTCGCGGCGTCTTCGATCCTTTGCTGTAGAGTGGGCCTGGACGGTGCTTGTCCTGGTATGGCTTGTCGTGCCGATTCTGGCTCGAGTCGGGCAAGGCGTACCGACCGCATTGAGCGCCGGTCTGTCGTCCGTGATAGCGGGCGTGATCATCGCATTGATAGGCCTCTGGAAACTGGCGTCCTGGTTCTTCGTAGACACGGTGGGTATTGTCGCCGATCCGGAACGTCCGCTGTCCATGGCCATGCATGTGGTATCCTCGGCGGCAGCATTGCTGATCATGGCAGCGCACGCCATGATATTTGCGACGCGCCCCGGGTACTTCATGGCGGTTCCCTGGTGGACCTGGCTGATGGGGCTTCTGTCGTTGCTGTGGAACGCCTATTCCATCATGAGGCTCATCAAGGTTCTCAGCGAACGCGATGCCGGCTTTCGCGAATATACCGAGTTCCGCCGCGCGACCGAAGAAGCCGAACCGAAGGGCCTGCGGCGGGCGCGAGGCATCCAGGGTCGCATGACCGTGGCCTTCACCGGGCTGATCCTGCTCGTGGTCATCGTTCTTGCAACGTCCCTGCTTCAGGACTTCGGCACAACCCTGTTGCGAGCGATTATGGACAATGGCCGCGCGCTCGCGGACAGGACGGCCAGCATAGTCAAGACCAGCATCGGTGACAGGATAGCGCTTGACGAATATCTGGCGATCGAAGCAAAGAAGAACAAGAACGCGTCGTTCCCGTTCGCCAGCGTCTCGAGCTACCGGCGTGACCCCAAGACAGGCGCCTACGTGATTCGATCATCAACCGACCCGGCCATGATCGGTCGGACCCTCGATGCGGCAAAGGCCGCGGCGGTCAAACCCGATGAATCGACAGTCATGGGTGCCAAGACGATAGAGTTCAGGGCGACGGTGATGTTGTCCGGGGTCAACCTTGGGTTTACATCCGTCGTCTATGACAGGCAAACCATCTACGGCCCCTATTATCTGACCAAGGTGAAGGCGACGATCATTGCCTTGCTGTTCGTGTACGCCTCGGTCTTTGCAACATTCCTGTTCGGCCGCGGCATTGTCTTTCCCATACTGTTCCTGAGCATGAGCGTCAATTCGCTGGCGGCCCGTCTGGCATCGATGGTCAAGGGTGACGAGCGCATCACGTCCGACAATCTGCAGTATACGGATCGAGTCACAACCGATGACGAGATAAAGCGCCTGTCCGTCGAGATCGGCAACATGGCGGCGGTGATACGCGGCGTGGTTCCCTATATCTCGGCATCGACACTCAAGCATTCTGCCCGCGATACCCCGATGACCGAGTTGCGGGAGCTTGCCTTCCTGTTCACCGACATTCGTGGCTTCACGACCATTTGCGAGGGCCTGTCACCGGAAGCTGTCGTATCGATGCTCAACCACTACCTGGACCTTCAGACCTCGGCCATCATCGCCAACGGCGGAGACGTGGACAAATTCGTGGGCGACGAGATCATGGCCTCGTTCGATGGGCCCGACAAGGAAATACGTGCCTGTCGCGCCGGTATGGATATCCGCAAGGCCATGGCGGAGGCGCAGGAAAAGGCCAGAAGCGAGTCCGGCGCCATCATATCGATCGGCATCGGCATCAATGCGGGGCCGGTCGTGTTCGGCTCCGTCGGTGCCCGCGACCGGATGGACTTCACCAGCATCGGAGATACGGTCAACCTGGCCGCTCGCCTTGAAGGCGCCAACAAGACCTACGGCACCAAGTCGCTTATCACCGAGGCCGTGTACGAGCAGGTCAAGGACGTGTTCCTGTGCAGGGAGATCGACCTGATGACGGTCAAGGGTAAACGCGTGCCGGTACGCATATACGAGTTGTTGCAGCAGAAGGCAGATGCGCCTGTGCGTGTCCGCCACGTCAAGGATGGATTCGAGGCAGGGCTCAAGGCCTACCGCGCCCGGCGATGGGAGGCAGCACGCAAGCTCTTCAGCGGTGTGCGCGACACATATGACGACGAGGCAAGTGCCATCTTTCTTCGGCGCGTCGAGGTGTTCGAACGCAATCCGCCTCCGGACGACTGGGATGGCGTCTTCAACATGACGGTCAAGTAGGGGCCGCGTACTATTCTTTCGCGAAATATTCTGCTATATTCTTCTAGACGAGAATATCCGCGGCGCCTTGACGGAATGTACGCGGAGCGGCCCCGGGCGGATCATGATTCGCCCGGCAGGCCTAACCTTCCTTCTCGCACCAAGGATTTTCATGCAAACCAGTTCGTTCGAATCGCTCGGCCTCATGCCCGCGTGCCTTGAGGCATTGCGCCACGAAGGCTACGAGTCACCAACCCCCATCCAGGTAGAAACCATACCAAGCCTCATCGCCGGCCGCGACTTGCTCGGTTGCGCGCAGACAGGTACCGGCAAGACCGCGGCATTTGCGCTTCCGACCATACAACGACTGACGTTGTCGCCAGTCAAGCGCCAACCGCACAAGGCCAGGGCTCTGGTCGTCGCTCCCACGCGGGAATTGGCGATCCAGATCGATGTCAGCTTCGGCGCTTATGGCCGCAAGACCGAGATAAAGCGCGCCTGCGTGTATGGCGGAGTCGGCAAGGTACCACAGGTGCGGGCCATGGAGCGGGGTGTCGATGTGCTCGTTGCCACTCCGGGACGCCTGCTCGACCTGATAGGTGATGGCGCTATCGATCTGTCGGCAGTGGAGATCGTCGTATTCGATGAAGCGGACCGCATGCTCGACATGGGCTTCATCCATGATGTACGCAAGATCATAGCCCTGCTGCCGGCGAAACGTCAGACCTTGTTGTTCTCTGCCACCATGCCAACCGAAATCGAATCGCTTGCCAGGAGCCTGCTCAACAACCCGGTTCGCGTTGCTATTGAGCCGGAAAAGCCTACGATCGAACTGATATCCCAGAGCCTCTATTACGTTGAAAAGGGATGCAAGCGTGACCTGCTGGTCCACCTGATCAAGGAACTTGGCGTTTCGCGCGCCGTCGTGTTCTCGCGCACCAAGCACGGCGCCGACCGCATAGCGAAGAGCCTGCACCTCGCCGGCATACCCGCCGGCGTCATCCATGCAAACAAGGGCCAGGGAAACCGGACCAAGACGATGGAGGCCTTCCGCGCGGGAGAGACCCCTGTTCTGGTCGCGACCGACCTTGCCGCCCGTGGCATCGATGTGGATGACATCTCGCATGTGTTCAATTTCGACATGCCGACGGAGCCGGAGACCTATGTGCATCGTATTGGCCGAACCGCGCGCGCTGGCGCCAGTGGCTCTGCCGTGTCGTTCTGCGATACCGAAGAGAAGCGCCTGCTCAAGCAGGTGGAGCATCTTCTGGGAACCAGCATCCCGGTCGTCAAGCAGCATCCGTTCGCTGGAGTGCATCCTGCTCCTACGGAAGAGGACCTGCGCGATGCGATGTTCGAGGCTCGATCAAAGGAACGCATGCGCGGGCGCGGTCAATCGCAGGGTCGTGGCCGGCCGTCTGCGCCAAGGCCAGGTGCGGCTCCGCGCGGTACCTCTGCGCCGAGGGAGCCATCGCGTCCGGCGGCGGCCCCGGCCGGCCGAAGTTCAGGCCCTGGTCGCGATGTACCGCGGCGTAGTCAGGCACCCCGTTCCAGCACGCCACGACCCGAGGCACCTCGTCACGAGGCACCTCGTCACGAGAGCCCACGACCGGGACGGGACGTGCGTTCGGTCATTGACGAAATAACCGGCAGGCGTTCCTGAGTCGCACCTGATCGGGACGATGCCGGGGACGAGACTTGAACTCGCACACGCCTTGCGGCGTAAGGGATTTTAAGTCCCTGGTGTCTACCGATTCCACCACCCCGGCGGAAGCCGGGGAAGACCCCGGCGGAAGCCGGGGAAAACCCCGGCGGAAGCCGGGGAAAACCCCGGCGGAAGCCGGGGAAGACCCCGGCGTAGGTGTACCGCATGATAGCGGCGCTCCAGCTGGCCGTCAAGGCAACATCTTCCGTCCGCCGCGGGCCCCACAGAAAACACTTGCCCCCAACCACAGGTCGACGTATAGTATATAGTTGGTGATTCGTTGCAACCAACCAGGCGCTTCATGGGTACCCATGGTACAAGTCTGCACGAGTATTACATAACGAGGCTCATACTATGGACACAGTCCTGATAATTGATGACGAATGGAGCATCCGCGAAGTTACGACGCTGATGCTTGAACGGGCTGGGTATAAGGTGATGAGCGCGGCATCCGCCGAGGATGCCCTTTCGATGTTGGCCAGCAACCGGTTCAGTGTCGTTTTGATCGATGTCATACTCCCCGACAAGAATGGGCTTGAGCTTTCGCTTGAAGTGAACCGCAAATGGCCCAATATTCCAATAATATTGATGTCTGGCAGGGTCTCCACCGAAGCCGACTCCATAAAGAACTTCAATGGTCATTTCGGCATATCAGGTTCAATATCAAAGCCGTTCACTCAGGATCAGTTGCTGGTATCGCTGAACGAGGCGCTCGCCGTCGCATTATGACCCCCTGAACAGGAATGGGGGGTTGCCAGCTCGCGGAGGCGCCCGATTCATGGCACCCAAGACAAGGAGCGCCCCATGTCATTGCAGACCGCATATTTCAGGACCTATCAGGCCGTAATGCGCTTGGCGGCCAATTTTTTGTCATTTGAACCGCCCGAACTCCTTGATGGTGCAGGCAGCATCAAGCAGCTTGCCGCCTTCATCAGGTCGAAGGGCTTCTCCAGGGTATTGGTGGTCACCGACAAGGGCCTGATGGCAACCCATCTCCTCGATGGCCTGTTTGCCGGCCTCGATGAGCAGGCGGTATCGTATGCGCTCTTTGATGGCACCCAGGCCAATCCGACCATACAGAACATCGAGGACGCACTGAGGCTCTATCAGGACGGCCGATGCGAAGCTATCATAGCGTTCGGTGGTGGCTCGCCGATGGATTGCGCCAAGGGCTGCGCCGCGCGGGCGACGAACCCCGGCAAGAGCATTCCACACATGCGCGGCTTGCTCAAGGTACCGCATCGGCCCGCCACCCTGTTTGCCGTGCCGACCACGGCCGGTACCGGATCGGAGACAACGGTCGTTGCGGTGATTACCGACCCCTCAACGCACGAGAAGTATGCAATAAACGATCCAAAGCTTTTGCCAGACTACGCGGTGCTCGACCCGGAACTGACCGTCAGTCTTCCGCCATTCATAACTGCCACGACGGGCATGGACGCCTTGACCCATGCGGTGGAGGCCTATATAGGCCGCAGCAATACGAGGAACACCGCAGAGAAGGCAGAACAGGCCGTTGCTCTGATTTTTGCCAACATCGAGACGGTATGGCAGGATGGCAAGAACCTTGCAGCCCGTTCGAACATGCTGCACGCATCGTTCTATGCCGGCATTGCCTTTACCAGGGCCTACATCGGTTATGTTCATGCCCTGGCGCACAGTCTGGGGGGCTTGTATGGTGTGCCTCATGGGCTGGCCAATGCGGTCATACTGCCATACGTTCTTGATTTCTACGGCGAATCGGCACATGAGCCCCTGGCTCGACTTGCCGACATAGCCGGCGTATCCGGACCGGAACGGACTCGGGCCGCAAAGGCCGGGGCCTTCATAGCCGCCATACGGGGCCTGAACCAGCGCATGGGCATCCCCGACAGGCTCGAGCAGATACGGGAGGCGGATATCCCGCTTATCGTTACGAGGGTGCTGCATGAGGCGCATCCCCTGTATCCGGTGCCCCGGTTCATGACTCCAGCCGATTGCGAACACGTGATACGCCAGGTGATGCGCGGATAGCCGGATGTCATAGCGGGCCTTGAAGTGCCACGCCGCATGGGTGTACATTCTTCATGGCCTGAGGATCATCTTCTTCATTATTGACTCCGGTCATTGCCAGACATCACACATAGAGCCCAAAATTCAGGTACACCAGGCGGGAGCTGAAGGATGCAGTTATCGGTCAAGGATGTTGCCAGGCTCATCGATACCGATGAGAACACGATTTATCAATGGATCCGACAGGACAGCATTCCATATTTCAGAATCAACGAGGAATTCCGATTCAATCGGGCGGACCTGCTCGAATGGGCTACCACACGCCGCATGAAGTTCAATGCAAACATGTTCATTGATGACGATGATGCTGTAGCGATGCCTGGCATAGCCCAGGCGCTCGGCGCTGGCGGCATCATATACCATGTCGGTGGTTCGGATCAGGCATCTGTCCTTAAATCGGTCGTCGCGGCGGTGAAGCTTCCGGAGACGGTAGACAGGGAATTCCTGTATAGTGTATTGCTGGCACGGGAGACGCTCGGCTCCACGGGCATCGGTGGCGGCATAGCGATTCCGCATGTGCGCAACCCGGTCGTCCTGCATATCGCGACTCCTTCGGCGACGCTCTGCTTTCTGGAGCACCCGATTGATTTCAAGGCAATCGACGGCCAGCCGGTCAACATCCTGTTTACCCTGATCAGCCCGACCGTGCAGATTCATCTGCACCTGCTATCGCGTCTGGGGCTGGTATTGCGTGATCCCGAATTCAGGGATGCCCTGCGCCGGCAGGCCGCTGCCGATGAACTGCTCGCCATCGTCGCACGCGTCGAATCACGGCTGCCACAGCCAGCAGAGGTTCCGGAACGTCTCGAGCCCTGACGCGACGCCGCATGGAGGCGACTGGATGCCACTGAATTTCATATCGGTCGGTATGCTGTTGTTTGCCGTCAGCGGCATTCCCGGTCTCTTCATGTCGCGACGCTCCGGGGCGGGCCAACGGGTTTCTGTATTCCTGACGAGCCTTGGCGCGGTGATTGGCTTGTTTGGTGCCTTCAACGGACTGTCTGGTGGGGTTGTCACCCTTCTGCCATTCCCGTGGCCGTCCGTCGGGAATTCATTCATCGGCCTCGATGCGCTTTCCGCTTTTTTCCTGGTGCCGATTTTTCTGATCGGGGGGCTGGGATCGATCTATGGCCTTGGCTACTGGTCGGCGCGCGAGAAGCCACGCAGTGGCCATACGGTGCAGGCCTTCTGGGGGACTATCATCGCCGGTATGGCCTTGCTGGTTACAGCCAGGCATGCGATGGCCTTTCTGTTTGGATGGGAGACCATGGCCCTGTCGGCATTTTTTCTGGTCAGCGCCGAAAATGGGCACGACGAAACACGCAAGGCCGGCTTCATATACCTGGTTGCGACGCACGTGGGCACCCTGTCGTTGTTTGCGCTCTTCACAACCTGGCGTTGGGCCACTGGATCCTTTGCCCTGGCACCGCTGACCCCAGGCGCCGTTCCTGCCGGCACATTGAACCTGCTCTTTCTGTTGAGCCTGCTCGGCTTTGGCATGAAGGCCGGCATCATGCCGCTCCATTTCTGGCTTCCCGGCGCCCACGCCAACGCGCCGAGCCACGTGTCCGCACTGCTTTCCGGCGTGATGCTGAAGATGGGCATATACGGCATCGCGCGTATGCTCACGCTGATGCCGTCCGGTCCCGCGTTCTGGGGAGTCCTGATCCTCGTGCTTGGAGTGATCAGCGGCCTCCTGGGCGTCATATACGCCCTGGGCCAGCATGACCTGAAGCGCCTGCTGGCATACCACAGCATAGAGAACATAGGCATCATCCTGATGGGGCTGGGTGTGGCGATGCTGGGCCGGGCACTCGGCCATCCCGTATGGTTTGCCCTGGGGATGGCGGGCTCCCTGCTCCATGTCTGGAACCACAGCCTGTTCAAGGCATTGCTCTTTCTAGGGGCGGGTTCCGTCGTGCGGAGCACCGGCACGAGGCAGATCGACACGCTCGGCGGGCTTGCACGTTCGATGCCATGGACGGCGGGCCTGTTTCTGGTAGGCGCGGTAGCTATTTGCGGCCTGCCGCCACTCAATGGATTCATAAGCGAATTCCTGATCTATCTGGGCCTGATGCGGTCCCTGACCGTCGCCGGTTCAGGCGGCGCAGCGATAGCGTTCGCATCGCCGGCTCTGGCCATGATCGGCGCCCTTGCTGTTGCCTGCTTCATCAAGGTATATGGGGTCGTGTTCCTGGGGAATCCCCGGACCGCTGGCGCCGCCAGGGCGACCGAGTCGCCCTGGTCGATGCGCCTGCCCATGCTGGTACTCGCCGGCGCATGCCTGACGATTGGGCTGGCGCCCGGTCTGGTCGTCCCAGCGCTCGAGCATGCGGGCGCCGTTGTCGGCCCGGACATGGTCGGCCAGGCAGGACCGTTGTCCGCGCTCGTTCCGCTGGGCTCGCTGTTCGTCATGTCAGCGCTGCTCCTGGGGCTGATAGCCGTGGCCGTTATAGCCATGGCAGCCCGGATCCGCGGCAACAGAAGGGTGCTGACCTGGGACTGCGGCTATGCCGAGCCGACCGGCAGGATGCAGTACACGGCTTCGTCGTTTGCGCAGAGCATTGTGCGGTTGTTCAACGCTGTACTCCGGCCCGACACTCATCCGCCACTGCTGCGGGGTGCCTTTCCGGGGCCTGCATCGATGCACAGCCATGTCGCGGACGGTGTGCTTGACGGTTGGCTGTTGCCGTCGGCCCGGCTGGTTCAAGGCCGGTTCCGCTGGTTCCACCGCTTCCAGCAAGGCTTGACACAACACTACGTGCTTTTTATCGTGCTGGCCTTGGTGCTCCTGCTGGGTACGCTGATTCCATTCAGGGAAATAGTGATATATATAATGACGTTATGACTCGTTCATACGCTTCAAGGAAACAAACATGACCACTCTGGAACTGGTGGTGACCGCCGCCGCATTGCTCTGCGTCAGCGGCGTGCCAGCACTGATGCTGCCATCCCGATCGCCACTTGGGCAAAGAATAACCACTGCGCTGGTCCTTGCGGGCAGCATCCTGGGGCTGATCGGCTCCGTGTCGACTCTTGCCGGATCTGCGGTCTCTGATGGATTTCGGCTGCCGTGGTTTCTGCCGCAGGGGCGGGGGGCCATCGGCATCGACCCATTGAGCGCGTTCTTCCTGGTGCTGATCTTCGTCGTCCCCGCCCTGGGCTCCATATACGGCCTGGAGTACTGGAAGCAGGATGAGCATGCCGAGAATGGCCGGAAGCTGGGGCTCTTCTACGGCATACTCGCAGGTTCCATGGCACTGGTCGTGGTGGCCCGCAACGGCTTCCTGTTCCTGATAGTCTGGGAAGTCATGGCGATGGCTGCGTTCTTCGCGGCTACGGTCGATGACGACAATCCCGAGGTGAGGAGCGCCGGATGGGTGTACCTGATTGCCACCCATGTCGGTACGCTGTGCCTCCTGGCGATGTTCGCGTTCTACAGGAGCGCTACCGGCTCGTTCCAGTTCGAACAGGCCCCGGCGATGCCACAGGCGGTCGCAGGCATCATATTCGTGCTGGCACTGGTCGGTTTCGGTTTCAAGGCTGGCATCATGCCGCTGCATGTCTGGCTGCCGGGAGCCCATGCCAATGCCCCCAGCCATGTGTCCGCGGTGATGTCCGGCGTCATGCTCAAGATGGGCGTCTATGGCATCGTCAGGATCACGTCCCTCTTGCCGCTGCCGGCCACCTGGTGGGGATCGACCATGCTGATCGCCGGGGCGGTCACCGGTCTAGCCGGCATAGCCTTCGCGATCAGCCAGAATGACATCAAGCGGATGCTGGCCTACAGCAGCATCGAAAACATAGGCATCATATGCATGGGCATCGGGCTGGGCCTGCTCGGCAGGGCGATGGGACGGGTAGACTGGATGCTCCTGGGCATGGGCGGCGCGCTGCTGCATGTCTGGAACCACGGCCTGTTCAAGTCGCTGCTGTTCTTCAACGCGGGAGCCATCATCCATGCGCAGGGCACGCGCGAACTGGACCGCATGGGTGGCGTGGCCAGGAGCCTGCCACTGCTGGCCGCCCTATTCGCGGTAGGCGCGGTTGCCATCAGTGCGCTGCCGCCGCTGAACGGTTTTGTCAGCGAGTGGCTGATATACCTGGGCCTGTTCGGCACGCTTGGCCTGGATGGCGGCACCGGCTTTCCTGTTGCCGCCACCGCAGCCGTATTCCTGGCGATGATAGGTGCCCTTGCAGTGGCGACATTCGTCAAACTGCTTGGCACGGTGTTCCTTGGTTCGCCGCGCCGCTCCGATTCAAATGCCGCCCACCACATGCACAAGCCTTCGCTGCTGATGACCGGCCCCATGCTCGCGCTCGCCGCCTTCTGTCTGGCGATAGGACTGGTTCCTTCGCTGTTCATACCCGCCGTCGAGCGGGCGGTGTATGGCTGGATGCCCGCCACGGCAAGCGGTCAGGCGTTGCTCATGCTTGCCCCCGTACGCTGGATAACGCTCGCAGGCATCGGGCTATTGGTGCTGATGGCGTTGATAGCCATGGTGGCGCGCATCATGCTGGGCGGCAAGGTTGTCCGCAAGGGGCCAACCTGGGATTGCGGCTATGCCCGTCCGTCTGCCCGCATGCAGTATACCGGCTCATCGTTCGGGCAATCGATAGTCGGCCTGTTTTCCGTGGTGCTGCGGCCCCGCACCAGGAGGCCCCTGGTTTCAGGAGCGATGCCGGAGCAGGCCGCATTCGAGTCGCGGACCCCGGACACGGTGCTCGACAAGGCGGTCGTGCCGGTCTTCTCGTTTCTGGGTATGCAGCTGCCGCGCATCCGCTTCATGCAGCAGGGTAAGCTCAACCTGTACCTGCTGTACATTGTCGCCATAACGGCACTGCTCTTCATATTCGGATCGATGGGAGTCAGACCATGATCGAAACCTCGATACACATCGTGCTGTTGCTGGTCTTTCCACCCTTGATGCTCGGCGTCATAAACAAGACCAAGGCCTTCTTCGCCGGACGCAAGGGCGTGCCGCTGTTGCAGGCGTATTACGACATAGGCAAGTTGCTGCGCAAGTCACTGGTGATAAGCACGACGACCACCTGGATATTCTGGGCCGGCCCGATCGTCAGTCTGGCATCGGTGCTGGCCGCCGGGCTCCTGTTGCCCTTGGGGCCATTCAACGCTCCGCTGTCGTTCATGGGAGACATGATACTGTTCGCGTACCTGTTTGGCCTGTCGCGCTTCTTCACGACAGCTGCGGCTCTGGATACCGGATCTGCGTTCGAGGGCATGGGCGCGGCGCGCGAGGTGACGTTTGCGATGCTCTCGGAGCCGGCACTGTTCTTTGCCTTTCTGGTCCTGGCCAAGGATTCTGGCTCGCTGTCGCTCAATACGATGCTGCACGGACCCGCTGTCGGCATCTCGGCAACGCTGGTCGCTCCGTTCGTGCTTATCGCCATAGGCCTGTTCATCATCATGCTGGCGGAGAGTTGCCGCATCCCGGTTGACGATCCGAACACGCATCTGGAGCTGACGATGATCCATGAGGTGATGGTCCTTGACCACAGCGGCCCGCTCTTTGGGCTCGTGCTGTATGGCGCGGCTATCAAGCTGTTCGAGCTTGGATCCGTCGTGCTGCATCTTCTGGTGCCGTTCCAGACCAGCCTGTGGTGGCTCAACTGGGTACTCCTCATCGTCGAACTGCTGGGATTGAGCGTCGTTGTCGGCGTCATCGAATCGATCATGGCGCGGCTTCGCATGCATCATGTGCCCAGCCTGCTGATTGGCGCGCTCCTGTTGTGCGGGTCCGGATTCATTCTGTTGGTGAGGTGATGGCGATGCTCATTATTGAAGTACTGAACGGGATACTGGTCATCGTTATGATATTGAACCTCTTCGCGCTGGGCAACAGCCGCATCCAGACCGTCATACGGATCGTCGGCACCCAGGGCGCGCTCTTGGGCCTGGTGCCATTGCTGTTGCACACCGACCTGACGATTCCCGTTCTGCTCGCGTCGGCGGCCGCGATACTGCTCAAGGGACTGGTCATTCCCTTCATGATGACGCGATCGCTGCGAGCCGCACAGATCAAGCGCGAAGCCGAGCCGCTGATCGGGTTCGTGCCTTCGATTGTGCTTGGCGCCCTGATCACTGGAGTCATCCTGCTGGTCTCTTCCCGGCTGACACCGACGGGCATCCCTGCTGAATCGCTTATCATTCCGACATCACTGGCGACGGTCTGCACCGGGTTCATCCTGCTGATTACCAGGTACAAGGCGATATCGCAGGTGCTGGGTTACCTGGTCCTCGAAAACGGCATATACATCTTTGGCATGTTGCTCGTCGAAGCGATACCGCTGGTTGTGGAGATGGGCGTGCTACTGGACCTCTTTGTTGGCATATTCGTGGTTTCCATCATAACCAACCATATCAATCAGGCCTTTTCGTCGATGGATACCCGCCGGCTGGTATCGCTCAGGGAGGAGTGAGTCGTGGCCTTCATACTGGTTCTTTTTCCGCTCGTCATGGCGGGCATCGCCGCGCTGATCCCATCGAATCGATGGCGCCCCTGGCTGCTGCCGGTGGCCGGCGTGGCTCACGCGGCGCTGACCATCCTCGTGCTACTGCGTCCCGACCTGCAGGTAACCAACGACTGGCTGGTGCTGGATCCTCCGGGCAAGATCGTCCTGCTCGTGGTCAGCACGCTGTATCTGTTCAGCGCATTCTATGCGGTCGGGTATCTGCAGTACCGGGCAGAGCGCTCCAACCGTGTCTTCGTGAGCTGTCTGCTGATCTTTCTGGGTGTCATCGGGCTCATAACCTGGTCGCACCACCTGGGCCTGATGTGGGTTGCCATCGAGGCGACGACGCTGTCCACCGCGCCGCTCATATACTTCAACCACTCGAAGCTGAGCATAGAGGCGACCTGGAAATACCTGCTGGTCGGATCGGTCGGCATCGCTCTGGCCCTGCTTGGCACCTTCTTTCTGGCATATTCGTCGATGGCGGCGGGAATCGCGCCATCACTGCAGTACGAGGAGCTGCTGGCGGCGGCTCCGGGGCTATCCAAAACCTGGCTGCACGCGGCCGTCATACTGCTCCTCGTCGGGTACGGCACGAAGATGGGGCTTGCCCCGATGCACACCTGGAAGCCGGACGCGTATGGCGAGGCGCCCGGCGTTGTCGGCGCGATCCTGGCAGGTGGCGTGACCAGTTGCGCCTTCCTGGCATTCCTGCGCATCTACCATATAGCGATGGTTGCCGGCGAAGCAGTCTTTGTCCAGCGCATCCTGCTGTTCATGGGGCTGCTATCTATGGCTGTAGCCGGGCTGTTCATGGTGGGCCAGCGGGACTTCAAGAGAATGCTTGCCTATTCGAGCGTTGAGCACATGGGCATCCTGATGATTGGCCTTGGCATTGGTCTGCCTGCCCTGTTCGGCACGATGCTGCACATCATGACCAATGGCATGACCAAGGGCGTCCTCTTCCTGTCTGCCGGCAATATCCATCGCTCCTACAACAGCAAGAATACCGACGTGGTGCAAGGCGCCCTGCGGCGCCTGCCATTGTCAGCCGGGCTCTTTCTGGCCGGCTTCATCGCCATAACCGGTTCGCCGCCGTTCGGTCCGTTCGTCAGCGAGTTCTCGATACTCAATGGCGCCTTCGCGTCGGGCAGATTCCTGGTCGCCGGGCTCTTCCTGTTCTTCTTGCTGGTCGTGTTCATAGGCATGGGCCAGACGGTGCTGAAGGTCGTGCAGGGACGCGTGCCGGCTGAACTGCCGCCCACACGGTATCGCGACGCGTGGCACACGACGGCACCGGTCGTCGCGTTGATGGCTCTGGTACTGCTGCTCGGTGTCTTCATCCCGGTTCCGCTCCGGGGGCTTCTTGACGACGCCGTGCGGTTTCTGGGGAGCAGACCATGAGCCTTGAACAGAATGGCTTTGCGCAGGTGCCGGGCAGCAACCTGGTACGGCTCGACGACATCGCCACCATGGCGGTTGACGATTTTGAACAGGCCATCATCGATGGCGTAGCCGAGGGCAAGCGTGTCGTGGCTATGTTCGGAGCGGGGCACGGCGCAGGGGACACGACGGCGCTGTATGCGGTGCTGGCCGATGACCGGCACAGCCGGCTCACTGTCGGCAAGACAGCCATCACCGGCGGCTCGTATCCATCGCTGACGCCACGGTGCCAGCAGGTGCACCTCTTCGAGCGGGAGCTGGCCGAGCAATTCGGTATAGTTCCGGAGGGGCATCCGTGGCTCAAGCCTGTCAGGTACCAGCACTCGTGGACCAGACGCGACGCCTGGGGCCGGCCCTCGGGCGAAGCGATCCTGCCCGGAGTGGGCGATTTCTACCGGGTAGAAGGCGAGCAGGTGCATGAGGTGGCCGTCGGACCGATTCACGCCGGCATCATCGAGCCGGGGCATTTCCGTTTCCAGTGCCATGGCGAACAGGTATTCCATCTTGAGATAGCGCTGGGCTACCAGCATCGAGGCATTGAGCGCGCGCTGGTAGGCGGGCCTGACGGCCGGTCGCTGCACTATGCGGAGACCCTGGCCGGCGATTCAACCATAGCCCATGCTACTGCGTACACCCAGATACTTGAATCGCTGACGGGCCACAAGAAGAACGCGCCTGCTCAGGCAATCAGTGCAATCCTCCTCGAGCTGGAGCGGCTGGCCAGCCATGTAGGCGACCTTGGCGCGCTGTCAGGCGATGTCGGGTACCTGCCAACGGCCAGCTTCTGTGGCCGCATACGCGGCGATTTCCTGAACATGACGGCGCTGCTCTGCGGCAACCGTTTCGGGCGCGGCATCGTGCGGCCGTCGGGACTCGGTTTCGATATGGATGCCGCCCGCCGGACAGAACTCCTGCGCCGGCTTGCCATTGCGGAGAAAGAGACGACCATAGCGATCAACCTGCTCTGGGACACGCAGTCGGTGATGGCCAGGTTCGAAGGTACCGGCGTGCTTCCGAAGGCCGTAGCCGAGGAACTCGGCATCGTTGGCCCCGCCGCCCGCGCCTCGGGCCTGTCACGCGACGCCAGATTCTACCAACCTTCCGGCATCTATCGACTGGCCCAGATTCCCGTCTCTACCTATGACACCGGCGACGTGTTTGCCCGCGCCTATGTGCGCTGGATGGAGATACAGCGATCGATCACCTTCATCAGGGAACAGGTACAGAGTCTTCCGGCTGGAGACCCCGTCGTGACTGCGGCCCCGGGCCTGCTCGCGCCTGACAGCCTGGCGGTAAGCCTCGTGGAGGGCTGGCGCGGGGAGCTGTGCCATGTCGCGCTGACTGACGCGAACGGCCGGTTCTCGCGGTACAAGGTGGTCGATCCTTCGTTCCATAACTGGTTCGGTCTGGCGTATGCCCTGCGCGACCAGGAAATATCCGATTTCCCGGTATGCAACAAGAGCTTCAACCTATCGTATTGCGGGCATGACCTGTAGCAGAGCCGACCATATCGATACTGTGACTGGCGTGGAGGAACATCGTGTTCAAAGCATTGTATGCCCGCATGCGGCAAGGATACCGGACCATTCAGTTTCCAAAGGGCAAACCCCCTGAACTGCCCGACCGCTTCAGGGGCCGTCCGATGTTCCAGATCGAGCGCTGCCCTGCCGGGTGCGCGGTCTGCATCGATACCTGCCCTGTCGGTGCCATCAGCGGCGGCGGCACGCTGACGGTCGATCTGGGAAAGTGCCTGTTCTGCACCGATTGCGAGCGGGCCTGCCCCGAGCATGCCATCAGTTTCCAGAACGACTATCGCCTGTCCGTCCGCTCGCGCGAAGACCTGATTCTGTCCGAACAGGACGCAACCATGCGGCTTGCCGGCGAGCTCGACGCCGCGATGAAGCGGCTCCTGGGCAGGTCGCTCAAGCTCAGGCAGGTCAGCGCAGGCGGCTGCGCCGCCTGCGAGGCGGACGTCAACGTGCTCGGTACCATAGGCTGGGACTTGGGCCGCTTCGGCATCCAGTTCGTCGCCTCGCCGCGGCATGCCGACGGCCTCCTCATTACCGGACCGGTTACCAAGAACATGGAGCTTGCGCTGAAGAAGGCCTATGACGCGGTTCCCGACCCCAAGATAGTCATCGCGGTCGGCGCCTGCGCCATATCAGGGGGGCCATATAGCGGGCATCCGGAGGCCAACGATGGCGCCACGTCGGTGGTGCCGGTCGACCTGTTCATCCCGGGCTGCCCGCCGCATCCGCTGACCATACTGGATGGCCTCTTGCGGCTGCTCGGCAGGATCGATGATGAGCGGATCAGCCGGTACCGATGATGGCGGCCAGGCCACAAATTCAGTGCCATGCCGCATAATCTGCTTGAAACGCGTTGCATTGTGGTACATACTGACAGCGAAGCCGCATGGCGGCCTTCATTATCGGTGAAAGGGGGGAAAGTCATGGATAATCCTGACGGAAGTCATAGTTGTATAACTACCATTGATGATGATCAGCGTACTGAGCCGGAAGATCCATTTCCAGAACCTAGAACCCTTGTAGCCGGTGACGAATCAGGCAGGCGCACCACCTGATTTCTGCCCACCATTCACCTCTGGCTTGCGGGTTCGCGGCATTGCACGAGGTGAGTTATGCCCCTGTTCTCCTGGGTAAAGAAGACACATCATGGAGACTCCTCCGGCGCTGAGCCCAAGCCGTTTGTCAACGCGAAGGCGGCTTCCAGCGTCGACGAGAAGCGTCTCGTCGAGCTTTGCACGTGTCCGGTTGCGGACATGTATGCGAGCATCGATTCGAGAGCCCCGGGCCTCGACGAGAAGGAAGCGGCCAAGCGCCTGTCGTCCTTTGGCCCCAACGAATTTTCAAAGGCACGTCACAAGAGCCTGGTTGCCGACCTGTTCGAGCGCTTCAGGAGCCCTTTGGTGGTGCAGCTGCTCATAATCGCGGCTGTCTCCGCTCTGATGGGGCAGACGGTTTCATCGATCATTGTCGGTTCCATGATACTGCTCAGCGTCGGTCTGTCCTTCATCCTTGACCAGCGGTCAAACCACGAGGTCGAGGCGCTCGGCAAGCGTGTGCAGTCGCGCTCGTACGTGTTGCGTGACGGCGTCGAGACAGAGGTCAAGATGGCGGATCTGGTGCCAGGCGACGTCGTCGTGCTGCAGGCCGGCTCCATCGTGCCGGCCGACGTCAGGCTTATCTTCGCCAAGGACTTCTTCGTCAGCGAATCGGCCCTGACCGGCGAGTCGATGCCGGTGGAGAAGACCGTTGCCATCGATTCGGCGCCACGCCAGTCGGCGCTGGCCCTGACCAACGCGTGCTTCATGGGTACGAGCGTGACCAGCGGTACCGCGCGCGCCGTTGTCATCAACACCGGTACGCGGACCCTGTTCGGCGCCGTCTCGAAGAAGCTCAGCGAGAAGCGCGCTGAAACCAGCTTTGACAAGGGCATACGCGCCTTTACCTGGCTGATGATACGCTTCATGCTGGTGCTGGTCAGCGCGGTATTCCTGATCGTCGGCCTGACCAAGGGCCAGTGGCTGGAGGCGCTGCTGTTCGCGCTGTCGGTGGCGGTGGGCCTGACCCCCGAGATGCTGCCGATGATCGTCACGGTCAACCTCGCCAAAGGAGCGCTCGCGATGGCCGGCAAGAAGGTCATCGTCAAGAAGCTGCCGTCGATCCAGAACCTTGGCGCCATCAATATCCTGTGCACCGACAAGACCGGCACGCTGACCCAGGACCGGGTCGTGCTCGAGCACCACGTGGATATCATCGGCAACAAGAGCGACGAGGTGCTCAACTACGCATACCTCAACAGCTACTTCCAGACCGGGCTCAAGAACCTGCTCGACCGCGCGGTCATAGAGCACGTCGACCTCAACGTGGATGAATGCAGGCTTGTCGACGAGTTGCCGTTCGACTTTCAGCGCAGGCGCATGTCGGTTGTCGTCGAGTACGAAGGCGACAACGTCCTGATATGCAAGGGCGCGGTCGAGGAGATTTATAGTTGCTGCACGCACTATCAGATCGACGAGGAGATATACCCGCTGATCGACATGATACGCGCCGACCTCTTCGAGGAAGTGGAGAAACTCAACCGTGAAGGCTTTCGGGTGCTCGGCATCGCATACCGTGAATTTGCCAAATCAAGGAGCGTATTCTCGGTCGAGGACGAGAGCCAGCTCGTGCTGCTCGGATACATCGCGTTCATGGACCCGCCCAAGGAATCGGCGCTCGAAGCGGTCCGGCTCTTGGGCAATGCCGGTGTCCATGTCAAGGTGCTGACCGGCGACAACGGGCTCGTGACCGAGAAGGTATGCAGGGATGTCGGCATCGAGTTCAAGAAGGCTATGACCGGTTCGGAGCTGGCAGGGCTGGAACCGGCGCAATTCTCCGAGCGCGTCCGATCGTGCGATGTCTTCGTCAAGCTTTCCCCGGGGCAGAAGCAGGACATAGTCAGGGAACTGCGGGCGCAGGGCAATGTCGTCGGCTACATGGGAGACGGCATCAACGATGCGATGGCCCTGAAGGCCGCCGATGTAGGCATATCGGTCGATTCAGCCGTCGATGTGGCCAAGGAAGCGGCAGACATCGTGTTGCTTGAAAAGAGCCTCCTGGTGCTTGAGGAAGGCATCATGGAAGGGCGGAAGATATTCGCCAACATCATCAAGTACATCCGGATGGGCGCCAGCTCGAATTTTGGCAACATGTTCAGCGTGCTTGGCGCCAGCTACCTGTTGCCCTTCCTGCCGATGCAGCCGCTGCAGATACTGACCAACAACCTGCTGTACGACTTCTCCCAGACCGGCATACCGATGGATCATGTCGATCAGGACCAGATAGCCAAGCCGGTGCAGTGGAATATATCGAACATCAAGCGTTTCATGATGTTCATAGGTCCGATAAGTTCGATATTCGACTATGCGACCTTTGCCCTGATGTGGTTCTTCTTCAAGGTCAGCGCCTCGACCGACCCTGCGCTGTCTGCCTTGCACCGCGAGGGCCTGGTGCATCTGTTTCAGACAGGCTGGTTCGTGGAATCGCTGCTGACCCAGACCCTTATAGTCCACATCATCAGGACGAGGAAGATACCGTTCTTCCAGAGCCGCGCGTCCGCGCCGATGACGCTGACGACGCTCGCGGTGATGAGCCTGGGTATATGGCTGCCGTACTCGCCGTTTGCCGCCGCGCTTGGGCTTGTGACGCTGCCGCCGCTGTACTGGCTGTGGATCGGCGGCTTCCTGTTCATGTATGCCACGCTGACCCACAGGGTCAAGCGCTGGTTCCTTAACCGCTTTGAAGGAGTCTGACCATGGATACCATACTTGACGCACTGCAGGAAGGCCGGCTCTTCGAGTTGCCCGAGAATGACAAGAACCATGCGCTGCAATTCCTGGCACACATCATCGAGGCGTTTCCGCAGATACCAACGGGCACCGATGTTGTCGGCAATGTGATGGCCCGCGAGGAGGCCACCAACACGGCGCTCGGCAAGGGCTGGGCCTGCCCGCACGCCAGGGTGGACTTCGAGGAAGACCTGATGTGCGTCGTTGGATGGAGCCCTACCGGCATTCAGTATGGATCGCCTGACGGCCTGCCCATATCGATCATAGCGATGTACCTGGTGCCTTCAAACCAGCGCAACCATTACCTGCGCGAAATCTCGGTCATGGCCAAGGTACTCAAGTCATCGCCGGACATAGAGAAGTTGTCATCGATACGCGAACTGAATGATGTGCGCAACTACCTGCTCGACCTGATAGCCGCAAGCAAGGAGACCGTCGGGCCGGACGCGCGCGCCAGGATGATCAGGCTGCAGGCCAAGTCCGCCCTGTCGACCCAGCCGGTCAGCGACCTGTCACACCTGATCATAGAGCCGGTGTCGATCGTCGCTGGCCCCGGCTTCAAGCCGCTCGTGCTGACCCAGAACCAGGAGCTGCTGACCATGCTGGAAGGCACGGCGAACGTACCAGAGCGGCTCGAGGCCGATGGCGCCATACAGAATGGGCTCTGGCGCATCGTCCGCCGTGGCTCCGTAACGTACCAGGGCGGACGCATGGTCTACGACTGTCTGGCGCTTATGGCCAGCAAGCCCTAGCAAGCCTTCATATGTGGATGGCCTTGCCAAGGCCCGCCTTGGCGGCCTCCATGATGCCTTCTGACAGCGTCGGGTGGGCGTGTATCATCTCGGCGACATCATCGAGCGTCAGTTCGGCGCGTGAGGCGAGCAGCAGTTCGTGTATCGTATCGGTGGCGCCGATGCCGACGATTGCCGCTCCCAGTATTGCGCCTGAGTCCGGCGAGAACACGATCTTGACCTGGCCATCAGGCGCCTCGGTGGCCACCGCCTTGCCGATGCCGCGATATGGGAACCGGGCCACTTCGTAGTGCAGCGCCTGCTCCTTGGCCTTCTTCTCCGACAGGCCGAATGACGCCGCTTCCGGTTCGCAGTACACGGCGCTCGGTATCAGGTTCGGATTGATGCGCGACTCTTCCGGCTCGGGGCTGCCCTTGAGCAGGTGTGCGACGTGTTCGGCCACAATCTCGCCCGCCTTGGAGGCGACATGGGCCAGCTGCGGCTGTATCGTTATGTCGCCGATAGCGTAAACGCCTGCCGCTGCGGTCTCGTAATAGTCGCCTGTCTCGACGTAGCCGCGGTTTAGCTTGATGCCGAGCCCCTCGAGCCCGATGTTCTCGGTATTCGGAGCCCTGCCAATAGACACCAGCACCTGTTCCGCCTCGATCACCGACGCGGTGCCATCCTTGAGCACGACATGGACGGCGCAGCCCGATCCGGTCTTCTCCACCTTCTCGGCCTTGGCGGCGGTATGTATCGTCACTCCGCGGGAGCCGAATGACTTCTCCACGACCTTGGCTGTCTCCTCATCTTCGAGCGGCAGCACCTGTGGCATCAGTTCAACTATGGTAACGGCGACGCCGAATGATGAGAGCACGAAGGCGAATTCCATGCCTATGGCACCGGCTCCGAGTATCACGATCGACGTGGGCAGCCGGTTGGACATCAGCAGCCCTGTTGACGACAGTACCGATGTCTCGTCGACGGCAAATCCAGGTATCGAGCGCGGCCGGGAGCCCGTCGCGACGATGATCGCCTTGCCGTGGAGCGTCTCGGTGGAGCTGCCCGTATCGACGGTAATGGTCCTGGCGTCGAGCAGCGTTCCGGTGCCGTGTACATATTCAACCTTGTTCTTTTTAAGCAGGTATTGCACGCCCTTGGACAGCCTGTCCGCTGCGAGCCGCGATGCCTTCCACACCTTGTCGTAATCGAAGCCGGATAGATCGAACGTGGCGCCGGTCTTCTTGAGGAGCGCCGTGCCGTCGTGGAAGACGCTGGCCTGGTGGATCAGCGCCTTTGACGGAATGCAGCCAATGTTCAGGCAGACGCCGCCGGGTAGGTCCTTCTCCACGATGGCCACGCTCAGTCCCAACTGGGACGCCCTGATGGCCGCTACGTATCCTCCAG
>Ga0209467_1000562_pt1 | contig 48770 bp, 51 predicted proteins | sample Higcelwee11metaG_FD_187175 | JGI IMG/M metagenome (GOLD analysis project Ga0209467, IMG submission 187175) | Freshwater pond sediment microbial communities from the University of Edinburgh, under environmental carbon perturbations - High... | ecosystem: Environmental > Aquatic > Freshwater >... | reverse complement strand
TCGGAACCACGCATAACTTTCCCCAATAAATACGAAGTGTTATGCGAAAAATAATATCAAAAAACAGCTGATTTGACTACTTGTTTTTCAAAGGGCTGTTAGTGGTAGCCCTAACTGTAAGGGTTTCAAGTCGCTGCCTAATGGCATCGGTGATGAAAATTTCCCGCTTACGGAAGGCGGTCTTCATGCTGGTTTTCTCACAATAGAGAACATAGGAAGAAATCAGTTTGAGGTACAGGAACAGGCTGCCAGTAAACAGGCCGCTAGTGTCAGTTACACTGAGAAAGAAAAGCTGGTCAAAATCCTCCGCAACTAGGTCTTTAAAAATGTATCTGAGCAGCTTTCAGAACGGTTCAGGGAAGAGATCAGCCTGCGGGCAGACCGGATCTACCGTACCATTGCCGAATCAGACGAAGAGCTGCACTGGGGGAGAAGTATCAGATCATCCTCAGAGACTTGCATGATGGTCAGTTGAGAGAACTTAGCGACGACCAGCTCAGACCATGAGCGCGGTGGTTGCGCTGCAGCTGGCCTTGCTGCAGACCATCGGAGCTCGGATCGCCTTCTTTGATGAGCCAACCTCAAACCTTGATGCCGCCCGCCGAGAAAATCTGGCCCACGCCTTCCGTGCCATTGATGTTGGCCGGGAAGAGGTAACCGAGCACTGGTATGATCAGCTCTTCCTCATCATCCATGATGTGTCCTTTACTAACATAACGGATCAGATGCTGCAGGTGGGGGAAAATTCACAGAATGGATTATAGAAGTAGCAAGCCCCTCAGAGGTTACACGAGAGGTTACACGAGAGGTTACACGAAACTAAAAAGGACTTAACCAGTAAAGGCTAAGTCCTTGATTTGTTTGGTCGGAGCGAAACGATTCGAACGTTCGACCCCCTGCTCCCAAGGCAGGTGCGCTACCAGGCTGCGCTACGCTCCGAAGAAATTAAAAGTATCATACATAATGCATAAATAGCAAGAAAAAACATTATTGCAATGCTTTAAGCTAAACCGCTTCGCGCAAATAGAGCATTACTGACTTTTTAACCGCAACATGCATGTTATCCACCACATGCTGACAAGATAATCATGAGCACATGATATTGCATGTATTTTGTTATGGTGGGCGTGGCCGGAATCGAACCGGCATGGCATCACTGCCGAGGGATTTTAAGTCCCTTGTGTCTACCTATTCCACCACACGCCCATACTGATTAACGATTCTTTTCCATCTGACTCTTCAGTAGGTCTCCAAGGTTTGACGTTGCTTCACCTTGACCGCCACCAAGATAAGATTCAAACTCTGCTTTTTCTGTAGCTGCAGCAAGTGACTTAACAGACAAAGAAATACGCCGCTCACGCGAATCAGCATTCAACACAACAGCCTCAATGGTGTCACCAACCGTTGCAAAGTCCTTGGCAGAAGGAACCTTCTCACGGGAGAGCTCGGAGACATGAATCAGGCCTTCAATGCCTTCTTCAATTTCAACAAATACCCCGAAATCAGTTGTTGAAGCCACTTTGCCAAACAAGCGGGTACCTGGAGCATACTTCTGCGGGACCAAAGACCATGGATCAGGTGTCAACTGTTTGATACCTAGCGATACACGCTCATTTTGAGGATCAACCTTGAGAACAACAGCCTGAACCAAATCACCTTTACTATAGACATCGCCAGGATGTTTGACCCGCTTGGTCCATGAAATATCAGAGACATGCACCAGACCGTCAATACCTTCCTCAATACCAATGAACATGCCAAAATCAGTCATATTCTTGATCTGACCTTCCAGCTTGGTGCCAACCGGATAACGATCTGAAATAGACTGCCAAGGATTATCACCAATCTGCTTGAGTCCCAAAGAAATTTTACGGTTCTGTAAATCAACACCCAGTACCACAACATCAACTTGATCCCCAATGGTTAACATGTCCGATGCCTTACGAACTCGCTTGGTCCAAGACATTTCTGACACATGTACCAGACCTTCAACGCCTGATTCAAGCTCAATAAATGCACCGTAATCCATCAGGCTGACAACCTTACCGGTAATACGGACACCTTCTGGGTAACGGCTAGCAATATCTTGCCATGGATCTGACAATGTTTGTTTTATACCTACAGATACCTTGCCCTTTTCTTTATCAAACTTAAGGATTTTAACATTCACTTCCTGACCAGGTTTCAACACATCTGCCGGTTTACCCACACGTCCCCAGGAAATATCGGTAACATGCAGAAGACCGTCAACACCACCAAGATCAACAAACGCACCATACTCGGTCAAGTTTTTTACAACTCCCTGCATAATCTGTCCTTCAGACAGTTTCTCCATTGTTGCCTTACGGGATTCAGCACGTTCCTCCTCAAGCAATGCTCGCCGGGAAAGTACGATATTACCACGCTTCTGGTTCAGGCTAATTACCTTGAACTGACCAGCAACCCCAATGTAAGCATCTCCATTGCCTGATGGCCGTGTATCAACTTGTGAAGCAGGCAAGAAAGCATTGATACCACCAATAGCAACAGTGAATCCGCCATTTGTCTTTGCGATGATGGTCCCTTCAAGGACAGCACCTTCACCACCAGCTTCATGTATAGTTTCCCAAGCTGCCATCTGATCTGCACGCTTTTTTGAAAACTTGTTGCCACCATCGCGGCTTGATACCACTTTTACCTTGTCGCCAACGCTGACCGTGACATTACCATCAGCATCCTTAAACTCACTGATAGGAACAAAACCTTCAGATTTACGGCCAACATCAACCAATACCGTATCTGGGTCAACACGAACAACCGTCCCCTCAAGTATTTTATCCCGTTCCGGCCGTTCCTTCTGTTCTTTCAGGCTGGCGCTGAACAGTTCTGCAAATTCGTTGCTCTGGTGCTCAACGTCCATCTCGTCGATATCTACGTTGAGTCGTTTCACTTCTGTCATGAGACCCATACCCCCTGGTTGATTTTCGCCGCCTGACTACCGCCGACCGATAGAAAGCGCGAGTTGGATACTTTTACACACTTTTGGTATTAATTCAATGCGAATTGTTCACTTGAGCAAGCCGATCTATCACCTCATCAATAATCCATTTTGGTGTGGAGGCTCCAGCAGTGACTCCTGTAATTTCAACTCCCCGAAACCACGAACAATCAATCTCTGCAGCAGTCTCAATATGGTAGGTCTTTGGTTGAATTTCCGCACAAATTTCTGCAAGCCGCCTGGTATTTGCACTATTAAAACCACCAATGACAATCATACAGTCAACCTGCTGAGCCATTTCTGTAGCTTCTTGCTGACGAACTGCTGTTGCATCGCAGATGGTGTTGTATACTCTGACTTCACCTCCACGTCGTAAACATTCTGTCACAACGCTCTTCAGGTTATCAAATGACTGGGTAGTCTGGGCGACGACCCCCATCTTCCCCATCTTGGGTAATTTTTTGACCTGTTCTCCAGAAGCAACAACAAAAACTTTATCCTTGCCATAAGATACGATCCCTTGAACTTCAGGATGGTCTGCATCTCCGACAACCAGAACATCGTAACCTGCTCCGGAAAGGTACTTAACATGTTCCTGAGCCTTTTTAACAAAGGGGCAGGTGGCATCAACCACTTCCAGGTTTTTTTGGTGGGCCTCATCCATCTCACTCGCCAGCACCCCATGAGAACGGATAATAACCGTACCACTGTTGGCTCCAGAAAGATCCTTAACTACCCCAACACCCATTTCTTCTAATTTACTAACAACCTGAGGAGAATGGATAATTGGTCCTAACGTAAAAGTTTTCTGATCCTTGCCAGCAGCTTCGAATGCCATCTGAGTGGCACGTTTAACCCCAAAACAAAAACCAGCGCGTTTTGCAAGAACGACTTTCATAACTGCTTGCCCTTCCCTGCCACGATATCCCGATATGATTTTTCCATCAGAGCAATAACCTGATCAATGGTTAAACCTGTTGAGTCAATAGCAATAGCATCATCTGCCTGACGCAACGGGGCTAATTCTCGTTCAGAATCCTGTTTATCCCGCAAAACAACATTCTGAATAGTTTCCTCAAGTTCTGCCATAATTCCTTTGGACTGGAGCTCAAGAAACCGCCGTCTACCCCGTTCTTCGGCTGACGCAGAAAGAAAAAACTTCAGTTCTGCATCGGGAAAAACAACTGTACCGATATCCCTACCATCCAGAATTACGCCCCCTTTGGCTCCCATTCTACGCTGAAGCGTCATCATTGCCTCACGCACCGGTGCCAAGGCAGATATCCTGGAGGTGAGCATGGAGATTTCAGGGGTTCTTATCTGTTGGGTTACTTCCTGACCATTAGCCAGAACACGTGTAGTGCCATTATCAAGTTGCAACTCGACCTCGGCACTCATACTGAACTTCTGAACCGCCAGCGGATCTTCACAATCAAGGCCGACTTCCTTTGCAAGCCACGCCATGGCACGATACATGGCACCGGTGTCGATTTCCAGATATCCCAAACGTTTTGACAATGCCCTGCTGATGGTACTTTTACCTGCCCCTGAAGGTCCGTCAACCGCTATGACAATGCCCCGTTCACGTTTCATCGTACTGACACACTGTCAAGAAGTTCAAAAAAGCCGGGGAATGATGTGGCAACACAGGAAACATCATCAATCTGCACCTGATTGCGAGAAACTAGCGCTGCAACTGCCAAGGCCATGGCAATCCGGTGATCTCCGCAACTTGTAATAGAACCACCTTCTAGTGACGCCACTCCCTGAATCAGCATACCATCTTCTGTCTCCTCAATCTGACCGGCTCCTATGGCGCGAAGGTTGGTCGCCATGGCCGCAATCCGGTCAGTTTCCTTAACTCGCAACTCCCTGGCGTCACGAATGACGGTAGTCCCTTCGGCTACTGAAGCTGCAATAGAGATAGCCGGAAATTCATCAATGGCACGAGGTACAACATCCCCTCCTATTTCAATTCCCTTTAAACGTGACGAACGTACCAGCAGATCCGCCACCGGTTCACCAGAAATGTCCCGTTGATTCAGCAGAGTAATATCGCCTCCCATGGCCAGCAAGATATCTAATGCACCGGTACGGGTTGGATTTACCCCTACATTTTTTATCAGCAGTTCAGATCCGGGTACAATCAGGGCCGCAACAATAAAAAATGTAGCGGAAGAGATATCACCTGGGACGATGATTTCCTGGCCTTGCAGTTCTTTACCTCCCCGTACCACAACGCCATTATGACAGGTTTCCAGATCAGCACCAAAGAATCGGAACATCCGTTCAGAGTGGTCACGGGAAAGGGTCGGCTCTGTTACACGGGTTTCATCAGTCGCATAAAGTCCAGCCAGCATAAGAGCCGACTTTACCTGTGCACTGGCAATCGGAGAGCTGTAACTTATGCCTGTAAGAGGACCGCCACTTATGGCCAACGGTGCCAAAGTACCGTCCCCCCGTCCGGCTATCCGCGCACCCATTCCGGCAAGAGGTTCCACCACCCGTTTCATAGGACGTTTGCGTAGATACTGATCACCGGTCAGAACCGAGAAAAAAGCCTGGCCTGACAAAAGACCAGTCATCAGACGAATAGTTGTACCTGAATTACCACAATCAAGGACATCTTCAGGCTCTTTCAGGCCATACAGGCCAACGCCATGCACCGTTACGGTCTGTCCATCATCTTCTATCGGTACACCCATGGCCCGAAATGCTGCCATAGTGGAGAAATTATCTCCCCCACGCAAAAAATTACTAATCCGGGTTGTACCACGGGCAAGAGAACCTAACATGATGGAACGGTGTGAAATGGACTTATCACCTGGCACAGCAAGTTCACCCCGGAGAGCCCGGACAGGTAAAACAGAAATCGGTTGAGCTAGTTCGTGCATGGTTACTCCCCAGAATTTCCACAAAAGTCAGATTATTTCATCTCTCAAACGTTTTGATGTCGTAAAATAGTCTTCAAGCCAAGCACCATCACCTGCTGCAACCTTTTCTTTCAACGTGTTGAATTCATGTTGATATCGGTCAAGTAATGACATTAAAGGGAGTCGATTCATCAGGGCAATATCACGCCACATGGATGGATCTGACGAGGCTATCCGGGTGAAATCACGGAATCCACCGGCAGAAAACGCCAAGATGTTCTCCTCATCTTCAGCAGAACCAGCTACCGCGTGAACCAGCGCGTACGCTACCAGATGAGGCAGATGAGATACCGCTGCAAAGACTCGGTCATGGGTCAGTGGGTCCATACATTCAACCTTGCTACCAGCAACCTCCCAAAGAGAATGTACCAGCTCCAAAGCCTTTTGATTGGTATGTTTGGTAGGGGTAAGAATACAGCGACGCCCTTGAAACAGTTCGGCAAAGGATGCACTTGCTCCAGAATTCTCTGTACCTGCAATCGGATGCCCACCCACAAAAAAACATCCGTCAGGCATAAGCTGCTCACAGGAAGAAACAAGCTCAGATTTGACGCTGCCACCATCGGTTACAATACAACCGGCAGGAAGATACGGAACACAGGTTTCCACCACAGAAGTCATCGAACGAACTGGTACAGCAAGAAAGACAACATCGGCGTTGGAGACAGCCTCAGCGTAGCTGGCAGCAGCCCGATCAACAACACCCAAATGCACTGCTTCTGCCAGGTTCTGCGGATTAAAGTCATACCCGATAACCAGCTGTACAACATCGGCAGCCTTCAAGGCTCGGCTAAAGGAGCCACCAATCAGGCCAACGCCGATCACCGCGAGTGTAGTAAGTTTCAGTTTAGTCATCGTGCTTTCGGGTAGGATCCCAGGACTTTCAGAAACAGGCAGAAACTTTTCAATTCATTTATCGCCTCAATCACAGGAGGCTCTGCAATATGCCCGGACATGTCCAGAAAGAAGATATACTCCCAAGCCTTGGTCTTGACTGGGCGAGATTCAATTTTTGAAAGGTTGACACCTCGCCTGGCAAAAGGTTCCAGCATCCGGTAGAGGATACCAGGCTCATCCTTCACCGAAAACATGACAGAAGTTTTATCGTTACCAGTGAGCTCAGCAGGTTTTCGAGAAATCACAAGAAAGCGGGTGACATTATTAATCTGATCCTCAATTCTACTATGTACTACCTTAAGATCATACAGTGAAGCAGCCATTTCACTGGCTATGGCTGCAGCGGTATAGTCGTCACTCACAATTTGTGCCGCCACAGCGGTTGAAGCGACATCTACCAGCGGCAGATTGGGCAGGTTTTCCTCCAACCAGTGACGGCACTGGGCTATCGGTTGCGGGTGGGAATAAACTTTGCGAATATCCTCCAGTCTTCCGGTACGCGAAAGAAGGTCATGATGGATGTCAAGGATGATCTCTGCAGTAATCTGCAGATTACTATCCACAAACATATCCAGAGTATGAGTTACAACCCCCTCAGTAGAGTTTTCTACCGGCACCACCCCGTATAAAGCCTTGCCCTTTTCAACTTCTTCAAAAACAGCAGGAATTGATTTTTGAGGTTCAAGCTGTGCTGACATGCCAAACTGCTGCATGGTTGCAAGGTGGCTAAAGGTTGCTTTTGGCCCCATATAAGCCACCTTTACGGGCGATTCAAGTGCAAGGCATGCCGACATGATTTCCCGAAAAATACCGCGAAAAGCCTCTGCAGGCAACGGCCCCTGATTCAAACGGGCGACCCGCTCATGCACCTCACGCTCACGACTGGGCACATGAAAATCTCTAGCCTGCCCAGCCTTCAGCCTTCCCACCTCAGAAGCTACTTTGGCCCGTTGGTTCAGTAGCACCACCAATTGTCCGTCAATCTGGTCTATCTCTGATCGTAATGTCTCAAGGCTTTTGGGCATTGACATGGGAACTCTTCCAAAATCAGTATGGTGTATACATTTCAATCTTGTTACAGCAGGGTGTATACAATTTAAGTTCGCTACCTTAGTAGATAGGTAGTCAAAAGGCAACATTTTTTGCCATAAGTCTGGTTACCAATGAATCAGGTTACCAGAAGCCAAACGTAAAAAAGGGCGGGATTGCTCCCGCCCTTTCGGTCTTCAAGTACGTAACAAGGATTAGATGTCGTAGTACAGCGCAAACTCAAGTGGAACCGGACGCATACGAACCGGGTTAACTTCAGCTTCAGTCTTGTACTCGATCCATTTCTCAATAACGTCAGGGGTAAAGACGTCACCTTTCAGCAAGAACTCATGGTCGGCCTCAAGGCACTTAAGTGCTTCTTCCAGACTCCCTGGAGCTGACGGTATGTCTTTCAGCTCTTCAGGTGACAGACCGTAGATATCCTTATCCAACGGCTGGCCTGGATCAATCTTGTTCTCAATACCGTCAAGACCTGCCATCAGCATGGCTGCAAAGGCAAGGTAGCCGTTGGCAGATGGATCGGGAGTACGGTACTCAATCCGTTTTGCCTTGGGATTGGTTGAGAACATCGGGATACGCAGCGACGCTGAACGGTTACGGCTGGAATACGCCATGTTCACAGGCGCTTCGAAACCCGGTACCAGACGCTTGTAGGAGTTGGTGGTTGGGTTGGTGAATGCACACAGCGCCTTGGCATGTTTGATGATACCACCAATGTACCAGAGGGCAATCTGGGACAGCCCGCCGTATTTATCACCGGCAAACAGGTTCTGGCCGTCTTTCCAGATGGACTGGTGGCAGTGCATACCGGAACCGTTATCGCCATACAGCGGCTTGGGCATAAAGGTAACGGTTTTGCCATTACGGTTAGCCACGTTCTTGATAATGTATTTGAACCACTGCAGATCATCAGCCATGGCAACCAACGAGTTGAAACGCATGTCGATTTCAGCCTGACCACCGGTAGCAACTTCATGGTGTTGGCACTCAACACGGATACCAACCTTCTGCAGTTCCATTACCATTTCATTCCGCAGATCATTCTGTGAATCGGTTGGGGAAACCGGAAAGTAACCTTCCTTGTGACGAGGCTTATAACCAAGGTTTGGGAACTCTTCACGGCCAGTGTTCCAGGCGCCTTCAACGGAGTCAACCATGTAGAAGGATTGGTTGGCAGTTGAGTCATAACGAACTTCATCAAAAATAAAGAATTCAGCTTCAGGGCCAAAATAAGCAGTGTCACCAATACCGGTAGACTTCAGGTAAGACTCAGCCTTACGAGCAATGTTACGGGGGTCACGGCTGTAATCTTCCTTGGTAATAGGATCAAAGATGTTGCAGATCAGAGAAAGGGTTGGAATAGCCGTAAAGGGATCCATCTTGGCAGTATCTGGATCCGGCAGAATGATCATGTCAGAGGCATGAATCGGCTGCCAACCACGAATGGAAGAACCATCAAACCCTTGGCCCTCTTCAAAGGTGTCTTCGCCAAATTCGCTCATGGGCACCGTAAAGTGCTGCCAAATACCTACAAAATCCATAAACTTAAAATCAACCATCAGTGCGCCATTTTCTTTGGCAAATTCAACTACCTGCTTCGGTGTCATCAAACTTCTCCTTTCACTTGAATAAGTAAAGCTACAGTGCATCTTCTCCAGTTTCACCGGTTCTGATTCTTACAACGGCCTCAACCGGTGTCACAAAAATCTTTCCATCACCTATCCTGCCGGTTTTTGCAGCTTTTTCAATTGCTTCAACGACTTTGGGAAGGATAACGTCACTGACAATGATCTCAAGTTTAATCTTTGGGATAAAATCAACAACGTACTCAGCGCCACGGTAAAGCTCGGTATGACCTTTTTGGCGCCCAAACCCCTTTACTTCGCTGATAGTGATACCCTGGATACCTATCTCGTTCAGCGCCTCTTTAACTTCATCCAGCTTGAACGGCTTGATGATTGCTTCGACTTTTTTCACAGTCATCCTCCCTTCTTGGCAATATACATAAAAAATAATAATGTCAGACTAAGTTATTACAGATAATCGTTACGTATTTAGAATCTTGCAAGCACGTTGCCAAAACCAGAAACAAACGCATCATTATGAATTCAGTAGATTTTTAATAAGTGGCAATACTGGACAAAGCAAATATAAGCTTATTTTTTAGACAGCTACCTACAAATTTGCTTCACAATTAAGCAGATATGGTTACAAAAATATCAAGATGCTAATTCTTTAAGCTCTTTGATAATCTGAACCTGTCTCTGGTTAATATAATAGGCCAAAGCTTGTTGGGAGTGACGGTCAGGGTGAAACTCAAGAATACAAGTGTAAGGGGAAGCATCACCCAACACACGGGCGACAGTACAAGCAGCGCCGATCTCACGTAACGAGCTGTCATCAGGGGTTTCAAGCTTAAGTATCAAATTTACTTCCAAGCCAGGTTCCAATCCTGCCATGTCAGCAACAAGCAAAGCAACCCCCCCCAAAGAAATATCCCGTACAGAAGCAGGACGTATGTCATTTTCGAGATAGATATCAACATCTGCACGATGACCATCCAGGCAAACTCTCACAAAACGACGCAGGTCAGAACAGATTTTTGCATAATGAAAACGGGTTAAAATCACTCTTTTGCGGGCAGTATTGATATAAAAAGCCTCGCCCACAAGATCATCCGGTACCGGACTTTTGGCATGGGCCCTGATCAAGACTTTCTTTTCCAAAGTGATGACCTTGGCTTGATATTCATGTATCTCAAATTCAGCCATATCATTTTCAACAGACATCAGACGTGCATCATACGAAACAGGTATTTCTTTATAAAAATTTAAAAATGAAAAGGTCTGCCCCAGCATCCCTTTAAGAAACTGGATAATGACCAGCCCGTCTTCATGTTCGGTACCACGGATCACTTTGTCGTAATAGGTAATAGTCACAAAAAAATCCTTATGGACGAAGTAAACTGGTGAGGATATTAGAATTGCTTTGATGCTTAAGAAGCAGTATAATTTGCCGAAATCAATTTTTTCTATCAGAAAAGAGTCGACATAACAAGTGCGAATACAAAGAGTAAACTTAAGAGGCAATAAATACCCGACGTTCAGCTTCTTTTTTACAGTCAATCTTTTATTGGCGCTTTTTTTCAATCCATTTATTTTAAGCTCTGTACAGGCAGATATTTACCGGTTGGTTACCGTTGATGGAGTTGAATCGTTTACGGATAGTCCTCTTGAAAAAAATGCCCAAATTGTAATTAAAGATTCTGGCAAGGTCCAACGTAAAAAATCGGTACGTAGCTTATCCCGTGAAATCCCTCTCCCTCCTCCAGCTTCTCTTAAAGAAATTATTGAAAAAACTGTACAGGCTCAAGTAAATCCTGAAAGCAATAAAATTGATACGATTGATATGCAGCTTCCAGTAAAGGGAACAATTACTTCAGGGGTTGGCATGCGCATTGACCCAATAGATGGACATTGGCGTCAGCACAACGGTATTGATATTGCCGTTCCAACCGGAACACCTGTTCGATCAGTTGCCAGCGGGATTGTTGTCTATTCAGGATTAAGGTCAGGTTATGGCTGGACAGTCCTCGTTGAACACGCCAATGGTATGATCACCCTTTATGGCCATAATAGTCAGACTATTGTTGTGCAGGGACAGACGGTAAATAAAGGGGATACCATTGCACTTGCAGGCAGTACCGGGCGCTCAACCGGTCCCCATGTCCACTTTGAGGCGTGGCAGTCGGGAAACAATATCACCGCTACGTTTATGCCTGGTAGCAACGTAAAGATTGCTTCGGTTCCATACTTACCCTCACCGCGTCAAAAGATTGGTTTTCGCAAAACAATGCTGTCAGATGGCTCATTGCTTATTACCAACATCCCTACTTCAATTCCATGATTCAGCACCAGTTGGAACGATATGCCAGACTTCTGCTAGATGAGCAGTGTGTGAAGAATGGCAGAATTGCAATATGTGGACAGAATGACAGTATCGATTGTTATGGTGCAAAGGATTTATCTCAACTGGCAGAACAAATACTGTACCGACTTGGATCTGCTGCCGTTATTGTTGCTGCTCCCTTACATCCGTTCCCGTTTTTTCTTATTCAACATTCTGCGCCTGACTGCTTGACACTCGTTCCTGAAGATTCTGAATCAAAGTCATCCTTGCACGATATTCCGATTATTCGGAGTATACCGGATCAAAAAGAGCTTCTGAATGCAATCTGTGCTGCTTTACAAAGGCGCAAAGGATGTATTGTTGAAGGAATCGGAATGGTAAGCCAAGGTAGCCTCACGATTGAGCAAGCCTATATCATTTGGTCATCGCTGGTGCATGCAACCAGTGTCATGTATCTTGCAAACCTACTTAAATTCGGCCCTGTGCTGGCTGATGAGGTTGTTGCCCTACGTAGGTATAAATACAGCCTGAAACCATTATTACCTGAAAATCAGCCGCCATACTGCACGCCCCCCCTACCCCACCGGGATATTCAAAATGAAATGTGTCACATTGGACAAATAACCGTACGGATGGGTTTGGTGGATTCATTTTTTGGCAATATTTCCTGGACAGGCGAAGATGTTATGTATATTTCCCAGACCTCTGCCCGTTTAGATGAACTTGCATCACAAATCGATCCAGTACCTTTTGATGGCTCAACCACAAACGGTCTTACCGCATCAAGCGAACTTCCTGCCCACAGAGCAGTTGTCACAACAACTGGTTGCAGAGCAATACTGCATGGTCACCCTAAATTTTCGGTGGTTATGAGTTTTTTTTGTGAGCCTGGCGAACATGCAGGCATCGACATTGTTGATACATTACCCGTAGTGCGCGGTGAAGGAGGAGTAGGTGGTCTGGCTGAAAGTTTATCAAAAGCCTTTCGTTTGACAGCTTCCAACGCGGTTATTGTGCAAGGTCATGGCGTTTTTGCCATAAGTAAAAACAGCTTTCATGAGACTTTGATAACACTTGCAAAGGTGGAACAACATTGCAGAGAACAGTACTTTCTACGTTTAAATAAAAAATTCCAAATATAATATTGCCAGCTGTTGGTTATTAAAAAAGGAGCGCAGAATAATCTGCACTCCTTTTTTCAATTTAACATTTTTAGAAATTAGCAGCCAGCAGTCTTACGGAACAGCTTGCTTTCCTTGTTGGCATCGTCATACTTGACGCGAACTTCATCACCAATAACAATGCGCTTGTCCTTCAGCTTGTCCACGGTAAGTTGATCTTTAACAATAACTTCAACCTTTGCACCACTCTTGCCGTCTTTGAGAACTACGGTGGCAGCTCCACCATTTACGGTAATCTTCTCAATTACACCTGTCAGTTTTTGCTCAGCAGCAAAAGCCATTGAAGAAACACTCAAAAAAGCAGCCATCAGTACTACAGAAACAATTTTTTTCATCTCTACATGCTCCTTTGTGAATTGAAATAACTAAACTCATGATATTCATTTACATCTGTTAACGCAAGTTTTTTCGTAAAAGTTCTAGCTAACTTATACTGTATTCGGTTTCATAAAACACAACTACCAGACTTCAACAGCAGCGTATGCCACTACCTGACGATAATCACCTGTCACTTCACCACTGCTGGTATAAGTAATAAGCTCTGCCTTGCAAGCTCCAAGTTCTTTGGCCGCCACCAGCATTGTTGCAGCGGGTATCACGCCACACATGGTAATCCGATTGCTACGGCAAATATCCACTAATCCTTGTGGGTCTAATTCCAGAAGACGTTCAAGGGCCAGCATATCTTTCTGTTTGGCCATATCTGCAGTTTCATAGTGAGTCATATCTGAACTAGCCAAAATCAGTACATCCTCCCCAAAGGCTCTGATAGCAGCTGCAATCCCTTTGCCAAGGATCTCGCATCCAGCATAGTCGCCAAAAGACAGACAAAGCGGCACAATGCGAACTTCTGGCTGCAAGTATTGTAAAAAGGGAACCTGCACTTCAAGAGAATGCTCACGCAGATGGGCAGTGCTATCCTGCTGAATTGCAGGAATCTGCTGTTGAATCAAGTTAGCTAGCCGCTTATCTAGCGGTACAACGCCCAGCGGGGTCTGCCAACCATCTTCCGGCGACAAAGCTGCCAAGGCTCCTATACCACTATGATTAGGACCGAGAATAATCACGGTCCCTGGAATTTTTGTACCAGCAAGTAACTGCCCGGCCGTACTGCCAGAGTAAACGTACCCAGCATGGGGAGAGAGCACACCAATTAATTTTTTAGGAGTTATACCTTCAGGAATCAATCGGGCAAGCTCATTACACAGTTGATGCCTTGTTTCTGGATAGAACTGACCTGCAACAGCCGGTTGTCTGATCATCTATAGCCTCACTATTCTCCTCCCAATGGTAATTCTTCCTGCACCTCAAATATCGGCGTTTCATCCAGGGACTGGATCTCACGCAGGGTGGGTAATCCTTTAAGATCTTTCAAATTAAAGACCTCAAGAAATTCTTTTGTGGTGCCATAAATAATAGGTCTTCCCGGAATATCCTTTTTTCCCATTATCTTAACCAGCTTTTTTTCAAGAAGCGATTTAAGTACTGCACCAGTATCAACTCCCCGAAGATATTCGATTTCTTGACGGGTAATCGGCTGGCGGTAAGCAACAATTGCCAAGGTCTCAAGTGCTGACTGGGAAAATCGTGCCGGCTTGCCCTTAACCATACGAGAAAGATATGGCATCAGTTCCGGCACGGTCCGTAACTGCCAGCCACCAGCCACCTCTACTAAATGAATCCCTGCCCCACGTTGCTCATAATCATCACGTAACTCCTGAATTGCCAAACGAACCGAAGCCCGTTCGTAATCAGGCAACAATTCAGTCAATCGGTCAAGAGTCGTCGGTCCGTCTGATACAAACAGCAATCCTTCAATAATAGCATTAAGTGAAGGAAAGTGCATCTGTTACTCCAACCTCGTCAGTTGCCAACACTGAGGGGAAGATATGAATGGCACCATAACGACTATTTTGCATGATCTTTACCAACTTAATCCGACAAAGTTCCAACAATGCCAAAAAAGTTACAATCATCCGCTCACGACTCATATCATCAAGGAACAAGATCCCAAACTCCAGTGAATGTTGCCCTTCAAGACGGGTTAATATTTCATTAATTGCATCAACAATGCTCAAAGTCTCCTGGGCAGCAACTTCATGGGCTCGAGCCAATGGCACACGTGCCAGTAATTGATTAAACGCCTCAGAAAGCTCAAACAAGTCAAGTTCCAACGGACCATCATCCATTGCTGCCAGACCTTCCAGACAACATCCATCGGAGCAAGGCCGGACAAAGACTTCTCGCCCCAAAAGCTCACAGGCACCCAGCTCAAGTCCGGCATCACGGTAACGCTGATAATCAAGCAGACGACGCACCAGTTCGGCACGTGGGTCTTCTTGCTCTTCCCCCTCTCCTTCTTCAGGCTCAGGCATTGGTAACAGCATTCGGGACTTTATCTGCAGTAGCGTTGAAGCCATGACCAGAAAATCACCAGCTAGATCAAGATTTAATTCTTTCATTAGCTTGAGATAATCGAGATACTGCCTGGTAATCAGGGCAACCGGAATATCATAAATATCCACTTCATTCTTGCGAATCAGGTGCAGTAACAGATCAAGGGGGCCTTCAAAGGCATCCAGCTTGACGCTGTAACCATGAGTGGCCCCCTCGAAGAGTGAAATTGGCTCTGTTTCAGCCGTATGCGACATGGCTAAACTCGTAGTGCAGTCCGCACTTCCTGCATGGTTTTTGCTGCTACAACTGAAGCCTTTTGGCTGCCTTCAGCCAGCAAATCATCAACAAAAGAAGCGTCTTTGGATAGTTCTTCACGTCTTGATCGGAATGGAGCCAGACGTTCATTCAGGCATTGGGTAAGGATTTTCTTGCAATCTACACAACCGATCTCTGCTTGTTTACAGGCTGGCAGTATCTCATCAAGTTTGTCCTGAGGCAGATAAATCCGGTGCAGGTTAAAAGCCACACACTGTTCTGGATCTCCGGGATCTGCCCGACGCACACGTTGGGTATCGGTCACCATCCCCTTGATCTTGGCAGCAGTCTCTTCTGCTGTTTCAGAAAGATAAATGGAGTTATTATAGGATTTACTCATCTTGCGGCCATCTAGGCCCAGTAATTTAGGCGTTTCAGTCAGTAGTGCCTCTGGTTCAGGAAAGACCTGACAATGATAAAGATGATTGAAACGACGGGCAATCTCACGGGTAATCTCAAGATGCGGGAGCTGATCATGCCCCACCGGAACACGGGTAGACTTATAGAGAATAATGTCTGCAGCCATGAGCACCGGATAACCGAGAAAGCCAAAGTTAGTCAGGTCGCGCTGTTCAATATTGTCCAGCATCTCTTTATAGGTGGGGTTACGCTCCAACCATGAAACCGGAGTGATCATGCCCAGAATCAGGTTCAACTCGGCATGTTGAGCCACCTGACTTTGTTCAAATATAATGCATTTATCAGGATCAAGTCCAAAAGCAATCCAGTCCAGCACCATCTCTCGTGCAGAACCTTTAATACCGGATGTCTCGGCATATTCGGTGGTCAAAGAATGCCAGTCCGCTACAAAAAAGAAGCAATCAAAATTTTCCTGAATTTTGATCCAGTTTTCAAGCACGCCATGATAATGCCCGATATGAAGCCGTCCGGTAGGACGCATGCCACTGACAACACGTTGTTTCTGCATTTGTCGTTTTTCCTTAAGTAAAAAGAGGTTACATTATACTGAAAGATGAACCTTTCAGTGATTGGGTACCAATTAATAACTGTATACTGAAATCAATTAACGGCTTTAATAGTATAGAAAACACCGGAGTAAAAAAGACCAAGACAATAATAATCATCATCCCGTACGGTTCAATCCTGCCCAGTGCCACAGCTTGACGATATGGCAACAACCCCATCAATACACGTCCTCCATCAAGTGGCGGTATTGGAATCATATTAAAAAAGGCAAGTAGCAGATTAATATAAATAGAAAAAGCTGCCATACTGCTTAATGGTTGCACAACAAAACTGGCACTTCCAACAGGAACCGCAAGCAAGAGTCGTAACAAGCCTGCAGATACAATTGCCAGTATCAGATTAGTAATCGGACCTGCTGCAGAAACCCAGATCATATCCTTTTTGGGGTTACGCAGATTTTCAATCACAACCGGTACCGGCTTTGCCCACCCGATACCAACAATTACCAACATCAAGGTACCAAAGATATCAATATGCTTGAGTGGATTCAGGGTGAGCCGCCCAAGCATTCTTGCTGTCGGGTCACCAAAGCGCCATGCCATATAGCCATGGGACACTTCATGGCAGGTTATGGCCAGCAAGCCGGGAACAAGCATAATTGAAAGCTTGAACAGAATGTTTTCGATCATGAGTATCTTTCTGTCATCAGACTATCGCGTTGTGACATCTGACTGTTATCGATGAATCCCGTTATCGAAAAGTGATGTTCTATCGTACCGTCACGCCAAGCTTGCCTGTCAGGGCGGCAATCACCTTCTGGTGCACAACTTGTACTTCATCATCAGTCAGGGTCCGCTCTGCAGAGCGATAACGCAACCGTAAAGCAATACTCTTGTACCCTTCAGGTACCCGCTCACCCTGATAGAGATCAAAGATAACAATGTCTTCAAGCTCTTTAAGTTTCAAACCATTGACGCACTCGATGAAGCTGGAGGATGCAAGCTCAACGGGTGACAGCAAAGCCAAATCCCTGACACTGTCCGGATAACGGGAGGGAGACACAATGCTTCGCCCAGTGCCTGAACAGCGTACCAATTCTTCAAAATTCAATTCAAAATAATAGACAGGTCTTTCAATTTCATACTGTGTCAGTACGTCGGGATGAATTTCACCGATGGAGCCAAGTGACACATCTCCAATCAATATACGACAACACTTACCAGGGTGATAAAAGGGTTCAGGCATCCCGCAACCCCAGGTAGCGCCATTGATTTGCAGTAATTCAAACAATGCTTCGACTATCCCCTTGGCATCAAAAAAATCAACTTGAGTAGTTTGATGACACCAGCTCTCCATATCTCTGGAACCAGTGATCAGGCCGGCACAGACAATCGGTTCTTGAGGCATTTCCTGGCCTGCAACTGCAGCATTATATACCCGGCGCATCTCAAACAGTCTCAGGTCAAGACTACGGAAACTCATATTACGCGACGCTGTTTCCAGAAGGCCAGGCAACAACATAGTACGCATAACCGACTGTTCATGGGCAAGCGGATTGCAAAGTTTAATACTGCTGCGACGAGGATCGTCAGCCGCTAGATTCAGCTTGTCAGCAGCATCAGGAGCAATAAAACTGAAAGAAATAATCTCGTTCATCCCTTCAGAGACAAAGTGATTGCGCACAGTCCGCTGTAACCGCTGATGTAATGAAGGACGATCCGATACGACTTGAGCTACCGGCATGGTCGCCTGTATCTGATCAAAACCATTGAGTCGGCAAATTTCTTCAATCAGATCAATCTCACGCTCAATATCTATCCTGTAGGACGGTATGACAACCTGTAAGCTGCCATTTGAGACGGGTTGTACCTGAAATTCAAGGTTACGGAACAATTCAGCCATCCGCTCGGCAGGCAATGATAGTCCAAGCATTGCATTGGCACGTTCAGGTCTGAATGTAATGGTTACCGCAGCCCTGGGGCCAGGGAAGTTGTCAACCTGACCTTTGGCAACAGCTCCTCCGGCAAGTTGAGATATCAGACTCGTGGCGCGATCCAGTGCTTTTGGCACCATTTCAAGATCTGCCCCACGCTCGAAGCGGTGAGAAGATTCAGTATGCAACCCCAGACGCTTACTTGTCCGCCGAATGCTTGGTGGATCAAAAAAGGCGCTTTCTAGCAAAATATCTGTGGTGGCTTCTGTAATTTCTGAGTTTTCTCCACCCATGATGCCAGCCAAAGCAACAGGCCGATTATGATCACAGATCATCAGATCCGTACTGACAAGCTTACGCTCCTGTCCGTCCAAAGTACGGAAAAGTTCTCCTTCTGCTGCCCTGCGAACAATAATCTCTCCACCAGCAATCTGATTGTAATCAAAAGCGTGCAGCGGATGACCAAACTCAATCATAATCAGGTTGGTTATATCCACCACATTGTTGATAGAACGGACGCCAACAGCGTTTAGGCGGTTGATCAGCCAGGATGGCGACGGTGCAATCTTACAACCTGACAGAAACCGTGCAGCGTAACGGGGACAGCCTGCAGCGTCCTGTATGGAAACTGAAATTCTACTATCAACCGGTTCTCCATATTCCGGCACTACACTTGATGGATAGCGAACCCGCTTGCCCAGTTTTGCGGCAATCTCACGAGCGATCCCGATCACGCTGAGACAATCAGCACGGTTGGGTGTAAGGCCAATTTCAAACACCGTATCTTTAAGACCCATGGCCTCAAAGAACGGGGTGCCGGTTGTTAACCCCTCACGCAACACCATAATGCCAGAGCTTTCATCTGCCAGTCCCAACTCTTTCTCTGAGCAGAGCATGCCGCAGGACTCTTCCCCGCGAATCTTGGAACGTTTAATTTTGAAGTCACCTGGTAACACAGCACCAATCTGTGCCAATGCAACCGTATCGCCCTGCTTGAAATTCTGGGCTCCACAGACAACCGTAAGGACTTCACTTCCGTTATCAACTTTACAGAGCGAAAGTTTATCAGCATTGGGATGCTGATTCTTTTCCAGAACACGGGCTATCACCACCTTGTCCATGCCACCGCCCAATTGCTCCATACCTTCAACTTCAAGGCCGAGCATGGTCAGCAAATCTCCAAGCTCAACAGGAGTAAGGTCAAAATCTACAAACTCTTTCAGCCAGTTATAAGTAACTTTCATGGTCTCACCGACTAGAACTGTTGTAAGAAACGTATGTCATTTTCAAAGAGCAGACGCATGTCACTGATGCCATATTTCAGCATCGCAATCCGCTCAATCCCCATACCAAAGGCAAAACCTGAAAAGATTTCAGGATCATAACCAACATGTCGGAACACCTCGGGATCAACCATTCCAGCCCCAAGAATCTCAAGCCAACCGGTCTGCTTGCACACTCGACAACCGGAACCACCACAGATCACACAGGCTATATCAACTTCCGCAGAGGGTTCGGTAAAAGGGAAAAAACTGGGGCGCAAACGCACACCGGTTTTTTGGCCAAAAAGCTGGTTGGTGAAAGTAGTCAGAATACCTTTCAAGTCTGCAAAAGAAACCTTTGTATCAACCATTAAACCTTCGACCTGATGAAACATGGGGGAATGGGTAGCATCTGAATCGCAACGATACACCGTACCTGGCGCAATAATGCGTACCGGAGGCTTCTGCTTTAACATGGTCCTGATCTGTACCGGTGAGGTATGGGTGCGAAGTAAAAGCTCATTTTCAACAAAAAAAGTATCCTGCATATCCCGGGCCGGATGCTCAGGCGGAAAATTCAGGGCTTCAAAGTTATACCAGTCATGTTCAATTTCAGGCCCTTCTGCAACAGAAAATCCCAGACTGGCAAAAATCTCACTGACTTCTTCCGTCACTAACGTAATGGGATGTTTACTCCCCTGACGGCGGCTGCGCCCCGGCAAGGTCACATCAATCCGCTCCGTTGCAAGTCGCCTTGATGTAGCCTCTTCACGAGCTCGGGACATAGTTTGCTCAATCAAGGCCTCAATCTCATCCTTAACCGTATTGACCAGCTGTCCAACCTTGGGACGATCCTCAACAGAGAGAGTACCAAGTCCCTTCATTAAACCAGTCAGTTCGCCTTTACGGCCAAGATATCGAACGCGAACCTCATTCAATGCATCCTCTGTGGTTGCTGCAGCAATTGCACCTAAAGCCTGCTGCCGAATCTGTTCAAGCTGTTCCCGCATATCAAAATCCTTTTTGTATGGGTTAAAACGGAAAAAGGAATGAGAGCGTTGCCCCCATTCCTTTTTTCAGTGAACCAGTCTGGCTTACAGCTGAGCCTTGGCCATGGCTGAAATCTCGGCAAATCCCTTTGGATCGGTAATGGCTATGTCCGCCAAAACCTTGCGATCAATCTGCACATCAGCTTTTTTAAGACCGTAGATAAATTTACTGTAGGAAAGTCCGTTTAAACGGGAAGCAGCATTAATCCGCACGATCCAGAGCGCACGAAAATCCCGTTTTTTTACACGACGGTCACGAAACGCATAATTTAATGCACGATCAACCGCCTCGGTTGCACTTCTAAACAGTTTACTCCGTGCACCGCGGTAACCTTTAGCAAGCTTTAATACTTTGTTACGACGCTGCCGTGTCTTAAAACCACCTTTTACTCTCGGCATCTTGGTACTCCTTTAGGTTTTATTGCCCGATCCGCAAGAGGCCGTTTCCTCGCGGTTCTGGGTCGAAACAGCATCTGCTGTTTCTGGTTACATATAAGGTATTAAAGCACAAATGTTTTTATGGTCAACTGCAGCTACCGTGTTTGCCTGACGCAGGTTACGCTTACGCTTACGGCTTTTGTGGGTCAGAATATGGCTGGTAAAGGCATGGGCACGCTTAACCTTACCGCTACCGGTCTTTGAAAAACGCTTTGCAGCGCCACGGTTTGTCTTAATCTTAGGCATTGAATTGCTCCTTCTTTGTACGGTGTTAGTAACCTATTTTAAATCAATGTTTTTTTAATTTTGGGGCAACGATCATAAACAACTGCCGACCATCAACACGTGGAGCCGTCTCAATAACTGCAATGTCAGCAAGTTCAGCAGCAAACTTTTCAATAACTGCCCGACCAATATCTTGGTGGGTGATTTCACGACCACGAAACACCAGAGTAACTTTTGCCTTGTTGCCTTCTTCTAAAAAGCGTCGCACATGTTTTATCTTGAAATCAAGGTCATGATCATCAGTTTTAGGCCGAATCTTGACCTCTTTGACCTGTACATGAACCTGCTTCTTTTTTGCTTCCTGCTGTTTTTTACTGACTTGATACTTGAACTTGCCGTAATCCATGATCCGACAAACAGGAGGAGTTGCTGTAGGAGAAACCTCCACAAGATCCAGCTGGCGTGCTTCGGCAGCTTCCAGAGCCTCACGCAGTGTCAATATTCCTAATTGCTCACCATCATGCGCAATCACACGTACTTCTGAAGCACGAATAGCGTGATTGATGTTGACCGTTGCGGTTTTGGTAGGGGCAGCTATGACGACACCTCCTGAAAAAGTGGCACTTCTTGATTACTTATAGGCCTTTGTTTCAGCTTCAACAAAAGCGATGAATGCATCTGGTGACATTGCCTGCAGATTTTTACCATCACGGTAGCGAGGAGTTACCGTCCCTTGCTCAACCTCTTTGTCTCCAATGACCAGCATGTAAGGAATCTTCTGCAGTTGAGCTTCACGTATCTTGAAGTTCAGTTTTTCGTTCCTCAGGTCTTCCTGAACACGGATACCGGCTGCACGAAGCTGCTTGAATACTTCCTGAGCATAGGCAATCTGGTTATCAGTAACGGTAACCACAATCGCCTGCACAGGTGCGAGCCAAAGCGGAAAATTTCCAGCATAATGTTCAATTAAAACACCTATAAAACGTTCAATTGAACCGAGGATAACCCGATGCACCATGACTGGCCGCTTCTTCTCGCCATCACTGGTAACATAGGTCAGATCAAACCGTTCGGGCAGGGTAAAATCGCATTGGATAGTAGCACACTGCCACCGCCTGTCAAGACAATCACGCAGTTTGATATCAATCTTGGGACCATAAAAAGCGCCATCACCCTCATTTATCTCAAAAGCACGACCGGTGTCTTTGAGTGCGTCCTGTAAAGCGTTGGTGGCCCGCTCCCAGTCTTCATCACTGCCGATAGACTTTTCAGGACGGGTTGAAAGCTCCATCTCATACTCAAATCCGAATATCCCCATCACATCAGAGACAAATTTAAGTACTCCTTTAATCTCATTATCCAGCTGCTCAGGCGTACAGAGGATATGGGCATCATCCTGAGTAAAACAGCGCACCCGCAACAAACCGTGAAGAACCCCGGCACGTTCATGACGATGTACGGTACCCAGCTCGAAATAGCGCTGTGGCAAGTCGCGGTAACTACGCAGATGAGACTTGTAAATCATCATATGGGAGAGACAGTTCATCGGCTTGACACCGAAACTCATCTCGTCAACCTCAGTGAAATACATATTCTCGCGATAGTTGTCATAGTGGCCTGAACGTTGCCAGAGTTCGGTCTTGAGAATTTGAGGCCCAACCACAATATCATAACCGCGCTTCAGGTGTTCTTTCCGTTCAAAATCCTCCAGCAATGTCCGTAGCATGGCACCTTTAGGGTGCCAGATTGCAAAACCAGCTCCCACTTCATCGTTGAACGAAAAAAGGTCGAGTTCGCGACCAAGCTTGCGATGATCTCGGCGTTTTGCCTCTTCAAGACGGTGCAGATATGCTTCCAACTCTTTTTTATCAAGAAAAGCAGTGCCATAAATCCGCTGCAACATCTTGTTTTTTTCATCACCACGCCAATAAGCGCCAGCTATAGAAAGCAGTTTGAATGCTTTGAGCTTATTTGTATTGGGTACATGGGGACCACGACAAAGATCAGCAAAGTTTCCCTGACTATAAATAGAGACTGTTTCAACACCAAGATCCTGAATCAGCTCCTTTTTGTATGGTTCACCCATTTGTTCAAAAAAGGTAATAGCATCCGCAGAAGACATTACTTTACGCTCTAAAGCTTGTGCGCCTGCAGCAAGATCAGACATTTTACTTTCAATACGCTCCAGATCTTCAGGAGTGAATGGTGTTGCCACATCAAAATCATAATAAAAACCGTTTTCAACCGCAGGTCCAATAGTTACCTTAGCAGCAGGAAAGAGTTCCTTCACCGCCTGCGCCATCAGGTGCGAGGTTGAATGTCGTATAATTTCTAGTGCTTCAGGACTTTTTTCTGTAATGATTGCAACAGAATCACCGTCTGTAAGTACCCCGGAGAGATCAACCAGAGTACCATTTATTTGCCCGGCAATTGCCGCCTTTGCCAAACCTGCACCGATTGATGCAGCAAGATCAGCAACAGTAGCGCCTAACTCAAGTTCACGTATTGAATTGTCCGGCAGTGTAACCTTTATTGTGGACATTCACTCTCTCCAAACAGAAAAGGCATCGGTAGTGCCGATGCCGCTCTCAGTTAAATGGTAGGCGCGGGCGGTTTCGAACCGCCGACCTCTACCGTGTCAGGGTAGCGCTCTCCCCCTGAGCTACGCGCCTCCAGCAAGGAAAAATGTTATTAGCAGTTTCTTATTGTAGCTGTCAAGCTGTTTTTAGTGTTTCTCTAACCAGTAATGCGACATTTTCCACATGTGGCGTCTGGGGGAACATCTCAACCGGTTGCACTTTTTCGCAGTGGAAGCCTTTTGTTGCAAGCATATCTAGATCCCGGGCCAGGGTTTGGGGTGAACAGGACACATAGACAATCCGCTCAGGCGCAAACTCTGCCACTTTATCAAGAACCTCCCTGTCACAACCTTTACGGGGCGGATTAAGGACAATACAGTTAAACCTTAATTCATCCTCAAGCAGGTCATCCAGAAGCTCCAGCACATCCCCTGCCTCAAAACGGCAGTTTTTGGCATTATTCAGACGGGCATTACGCTTGGCATCAGCCACGGCATCTTTGTTCAACTCAACTCCCAACACCTGTCTGGCAACAGGAGCAAGGGTCAAGGCAATACCGCCAATGCCACAGTACAGATCCAGTACCTGTTGGCTGCCATCCAGACCAGCCCAGTCACGTGCAGTTTCATATAATAACCGGGCACCATCATTCTGTGCCTGCAGGAAAGAGCGGGGAGAGACCAGCAGTTCTACCTGCCCGATCCGTTCCTGAATGGTCTGCTGCTTGGTCAGAAAGTGATCATGGGCACCAAAGATGACATTACCTTCGCTGCTGTTGATATTTTGGCAGACAACCGTCACCTGTGGCACCTTTTCCTGCAGAAAGCGGGCAAGGTGATGAATTTCGTTAAAGGCCCGTCTGACTGCCACAAAGGTAACCATCACCTCATTACTACTCTCGGAAACACGCACCACCAGATATCTCAGAATACCGCTCTTGCTTTTTTCCTGGTACACCGGCACCTTCAGTTTGCGGATTCCTTCACGCACCACCTTAATCACGGTGTTGATCATGGGATGGTGCAGCGAACAATCCTCAAGATCCACCACATCATGGCTTGCACGACGATAGATACCGATATACGGATCAGCATGGGTACCTGCCACAGCCAGTTTTGCGGTGGTGCGATACTGCAGACGACGTTCAGGAGTCAGCAGACGGGGCACCACAATATGCTTGAGAGACGGGTATTCATTGAAAGCAGCCTGTACCAGATCCTGTTTCCAGCGCAACTGCTCGCCGTAACGCATGGCAATCAACGGGCAGCCCAGACAAAGGGCAGCGTCTGAACATGGGCAACGCTGCAGACGCAATGGAGATGGGTCAATCAGCTTGACCAGGTCAGCAAAGACAACGGTCTTACCAATATGACTGATCCTGGCCAGACAACGATCCTGCGGCAGCGCACCAGCAACCAGAATCTGCCTGCCCTGGGAATGGGCAATGCCAATACCCTCATCATCAAGCCGCTCAATCAGCAGATTAACTGCCACACCACGGCGTAACCCTGATGAGGCTTCCTGCTCGCGGGTTTCTGTCTGCTTTTGGCGGGTTGAGCCGCCCTTGCCTGCTGTTTTAATCCGTGGTTTCATGGTTTACACCTTTGACGAGCTGCCTCAAACAACACAATTCCCCCTGCAACCGAGGCATTCAGGGATGAAATGCCGCCGTAGTGCGGAATGGCAAGTAGCAGGTCACAATGTTTCCGCACCAACGGCCTGATCCCCTCTCCTTCACTGCCAACCACCAGTGCCAGATTACCACGATAGTCAGCCTGATAGATATTCTTGTTCGCTTCCCCAGCCAGACCAAAGGTCCAGCAGCCTGCCTGTTTCAACCGCTCCAGGGTCTGCACCAGGTTGGTGACCTGGATAACCGGTATGGTCTCCACCGCCCCTGCCGAAGCCTTTTCCACCACCGGTGTCATGCCACAGGCCCGGTCTTTGGGGATGATCACCCCCTGCACACCTGCGCAGGCAGCAGAACGGATCAAGGCACCAAGGTTCTGGGGATCCTGAATACCATCCAGCACCAACACAAACAGACCACCATCTGATTCCAAATGGTTAGACAAGAAATCTTCAAGTTCTGCATAGACAAATGGGGCAACCTTCAGCACCACACCTTGATGGTGGGGATTGCCAGCCAACCGCTCCAGGTCTGCCCGTTCACGACGGCGAACTGCAATCCCCTTTTCCTCTGCCAGAGTTGCCAGCTTGGCAATCCGCTGGTCGGTGCCGCCAGTCTGCACAAAAAGTTCAAAAGCCTTGCGGTTTCCCCGCAAGGCCTCTCTGACCGGATTTATCCCATACAGGATATCTTCTTTCATTGCGCACCCGCCACAATCTCATCAACAATCAGTTCTGCTGCCTGTATTGGATCAGCTGCCTTGGCAATCGGCCTGCCGATCACCAGATAATCAGCACCTGCTTGCACTGCCTCAGCCGGGGTCATAATCCGTTTCTGATCATCAACAGCAGCAAAAGATGGTCGTACCCCTGGGGTGACTATCAAAAAATCAGGGCCACAGGCAGCCCGGATCGCCTGAATCTCAAGGGGTGAAGCCACTACACCGTCCATACCGCTCTCTTTTGCCAGCTTTGCAAGCCGCACCACCATCTCTTCAACCGGATGCTCAATTCCAACAGCCTTTAGGGTTTCCTGGGTAGACGACGTCAGGATGGTTACTGCCAGCAGCCGGGGCCGCTCACTTTCACTGAACTCTTTGCGCACTGCCTGACTGGCCTTTTCCATCATCTCCGGCCCGCCAAGGGCATGCAAGTTGGCCAGCTTTACCCCCAAACGCCCGGCAGCCAGCATGGACTGGGCAACGGTATTGGGGATGTCATGGTACTTCAGGTCAAGGAACACCTCTCCACGATGCTTCTTGACAGCCTCAACCGCAGCAGGCCCGGCAGAGGTAAACAGCTCCTTGCCCACCTTGAACATCCCGACCTTATTGGAGAGCTTTTCAGCCCACTGGTCAATATCTTTCAGATTATCCACATCAAGGGCAAAGATGATCTTGTTTTTAGCTTCTTCGCGGGTCATTTATATTCCTTTCAGATTTTATAAAATAGCCTGACATTAAGCAATGAATCACCCACGTGCCTTTACTGTAGCTTCCAGAAGGGTCTTCAGAGGCAGAAAGAGTTTCAGGCTTTCATCACGGAGCGCAATAAATCCAAAGTGTTGATAAAATCTCTTGGCCTGTTCATCTTTTGCATCAACAAAGAAACCGGTCAACGCACCAGATAAACTGATGGTTCCCACTACACGCTGAATTGCGTTAGCCAGCAGCAATGCGCCATATCCTTTTCCCTGACAGCCTGAGTTAACAGCAAGCCTGGCAAGTTTTGCACCGGGCAGTCGAGCGTTATTTGGCAGCTTTTTAGCATGCTGGACAGGCAGGCTGCTGGAGTCGATCTCAAGAAATGACAGGGTGAAGAATCCAAGAATAGTGGCAGGCTGTTCTTTGTCTACCAACACAAAGGTATTGGAAAGCCCTTTTTCTTTGTGCTGTCTGGCGGTCTTCTGCAGAAAAGAGTTGAGTGCATCCACACCGCAATCAAACGATGTACGATCATGAAGCAGCCCAAGAGGCTCAACTGTCAGCATGCAACAAGCTGCGCATGCTTTTGCAATGCTTTAACAAGCGTATCAACGGGAGCTGGTGGGTTATCCAGGGCATCCAGAAAAAGACGGGCATCCCTTTCTGAAAGACGCAACTGCTCTTCCTGTGCCAGGATTTGATTAGCTTTATCCAGGGCTGCCTGGATCATAAACTGGTTGATGGTTGCCCCGTACACCGCTGCTGCTTTTTCAATAATTGTGCGGTTTGAGTGCGGGACACGAGAGACAATCCTGTCGTCTGCCAAAACTTTTTTTGCTGTAGCTGTTCGCATAGAAGCTATCCTCCATACTAACTATAACAAATGTTGCCACTTTGGCAACTCAATTCATTTGATGAGGTTACCGCTCCCATATTTCTTTTTTGTCTTTACCCAGATAGGCCCGTTTAACCTCGGCATTCTCCAGCAGTTCGTCCGCAGCGCCTTCCAGGATTACCTTGCCGGTTTCCAGTACATAGCCACGGTCAGCCAGCTTGAGAGCTGCCTTGGCATTCTGTTCCACCAACAGGATCGTCACACCCCGTTCATCCCGCAGCCGCTGCAGCACCCGGAAGATCTCCTGCACCACCAACGGCGCCAGGCCCATGGATGGTTCATCCAGCAACAATAGCTTAGGACGGGCCATCAGGGAACGGCCAATGGCCAGCATCTGCTGTTCACCACCGGACATGGTACCGGCTGCCTGTTTGCGCCGTTCTTCCAGACGTGGAAACAACTGAAATATCTCTTCCTTGTCCTTCAGAATCTCTGTCTTGGGATCTCGCGCCCGGTAGCGCAGGTAGGCCCCCAGTTCAAGGTTATCCTCTACGGTCATTGGTTTAAAGACCTGACGACCTTCAGGAACCTGGGAAATACCCAGCTTGACGATCCGATCCGGGGCCAGGGCTTTGATCTCGTCTTTTTGAAAGAGCAGGTCACCACCAGTGGCAGGTGTTACGCCGGAGATGGTGTTCAGAATGGTGGTCTTGCCTGCACCATTGGCGCCGATCAGGGTAACGATCTCTCCTTCTGCCAGATGCAGGGAGACATTCTTCAGGGCATGTACCTTACCGTAGTAAGTATTGATATTTTTCAGGCGCAGCATTAGTCGTCGTCTCCCAGATAGGCTGCGATAACTTCATGATTATCTTGTATCTCCCGCGGTGTTCCTTCAGCCAGCTTCTGTCCCAAGTTCAGCACCACGATCCGGTCACAGATATCCATGACCAGCTCCATATCATGTTCCACCAGCACGACCGTTACACCCAGGTCACGGATCTTACGGATCAGCTCAGCAAGGCCAACGGTTTCCTGGGAGTTCAGACCGGCAGCAGGTTCATCCATCAGTATCATACGTGGTTTGCAGGCCATGGCACGGGCGATCTCCAACATCCTGCCTTTACCAAACGGCAGGTTTGATGCCTGGACATCGGCCAGTTGCTCAATACCAACAAAGCGCAGCCATTCGTGTGCCTCTTCACGGATACGGCGTTCTTCCTTAATCGCCCAGGGGGCTTTAAAAGAACAGGCAAACAGCCCGCTTTTGCTCTTGCTGTGCAGGCCCACCATCACATTTTCAAGTACGGTCATCTGACCAAACAGTTCAATGTTCTGAAAGGTGCGCACCATCCCTTTGGCTGCCAGACGCTCCACCGGGATTCCGCTGATGTCGCTACCTTCAAAGATCACCTGGCCACTGGTCTGCTGGTAGATACCGGTCACAATATTAAACAAGGTGGTCTTGCCAGCGCCATTGGGGCCGATTACACCGGTGACCTGATCAGCATGGATGGAAAATGATACATCGTTTAATGCTGTAACTCCGCCAAAGATCTGGGTAATGCCTTTTAGTTCAAGCATGGGCACCCCCCTTCTTATTCTTCAGGCCGGTAATTTTACGGAACAGGTCAGGTATGCCACGCACAAGCCCACCAGGCATAAAGATGGTCATAACCATCAGCAGGCCGCCATAAAAGACAATGTCATAGTCATGCATAAAGCGCAGGAATTCAGGCAACATGGTCAACAGCAGTGCCCCCAGAAAGGAACCATAAATGCTGCCCAGGCCGCCAATAACTACCATGGTTAGCAATTCAACCGAGATATTGAAACCGAAGGAAGGCGGAGCAATAAAGGTCATCACATGAGCATACAGTGAACCGGCAATGGCGCAGATCATGGCAGAAAGGGCAAAGACCTGCACCTTGAGCAGGCGTGCATTCACCCCCATTACCCGTGCTGCCACCTCGGCATCATGGATGGCCCGAAAGGCCCTCCCGATCCTTGAGTTAGCAAGGTTAACCGAAAGCAGTACACAGCCCAGTACAAAGGTCCAGACCAGATAGTAGTTCTTAAGATCACTATCAAAGACAACTGGCCCCAGTTCCAGGTTGGGAATGCCGGAAAAGCCCGATGGCCCACCAGTGATGTCAACCCATTCGTTAAAGACAATATAGACAATGATCCCCATCCCCAGGGTCGCCATGGCCAGATAGTGGCCTTTCAGCTTCAGGATCGGGAAACCGATGGCAAAGGCCAGCCCTCCCACCACAAGCGCAACCACCAACATGGCTAGCCACGGATTCCAGTCATAGGTTGTGGACAGAATACCAGAGCCATAGGCACCCAAACCAAAGAAAGCAGCATGCCCCAATGAGATCTGGCCGGCATACCCCAGCAGCAGATTAAGTGCCACTGCCAGCATGGTGTGAATCCCCACGAAAACCAGCACATTCATCAGGTAATTACCGGAGAAAGCCAAGGGAGCAAGCAGGATAAAGATTGCAAAAACAGCGTATTTGATCAGTTCCTTCTTCACTGTTACACCCGTTCACTTTCCGGCTTACCGAACAGGCCTTGAGGACGGATAAACAGGATCAGCAACAGGATCACAAAGGCTATGGCATCTTTATAACCTGAGGAAATCAGGCCGGCTCCCAATGATTCCAACACTCCCAGGATCAGCCCGCCAATCACCGTGGGAATACCACTGGACATCCCGCCGATAATGGCAGCGCAGAACCCTTTCAGCCCCAGCATAACGCCAACGTCATAGGAGGTCATGGTCAGCGGCGCTACAATAATACCGGCCAGAGAGCCCATGGCAGCACTGATAACAAAGGAAAGCAGCACCATCCGGCGCACGTCAATTCCCACCAGTCCTGCTGCGCGGGGGTTGTAGGAACAGGCCCGCATCGCCTTGCCGCTGATGGTATGGCTGAAGAACCACTTATTCAGTCCAATCAGCACCACGGTGATCCCCAAGATCCAGAAATGCTGGGGCAGCACGGTGGCTCCGGCAATCATAATCGGCTCTTCACCGGAAAATGGCGGTAGCGCGTGGGTATCCTTGTCCCAGATCAGCATGGACAGACCGCGGATCAGGATTGAACCGCCAATGGTGATGATCACCAGGCTGATGGGGGATGCCTTCCGCAAAGGTCGGATAGCCAGCCGTTCAAAAACCAGTCCAACCAGGGTGGCCAGCAGGACAGCCAGCGGAATAGCAGCCCAGAGGGGAAGTTTCAGAGTATCCATCAGGAACAGGGTGAGCATCCCCCCCAGCATGACAAATTCACCCTGGGCAAAGTTGATGATGCCGGTGGCATTGTAGATAATGGAAAAACCGATCCCGATCAGGGCATAGATAGCCCCGGTGGAAAGCCCTGACAGCATATATTGCAGTAATTGGTTACCTAATTCCATGGCTACTGTTTACCAACCCTTTACAGACGTAAAGACAGGCGCACTGAAACGCCTGTCTTTACGATAGTGTGTATAGCGATGAATCAATGAGAAACGAGGATATTATCGTTTCTACTTTGCAATCACCCAGTCTTTATTCTTGATCTCAACCATAACAAAGGCGTCTTTGTTCAGACCAGCATGATCATGATTTGAAAAGCTAAAGGTACCGCCAATACCGTGGAAATCTTTGAGCCCTTCCAGGCCGACACGGATTCCTTCAGTGGTTGCCCCACCCTTTTCAATGGCAGCCTTGACCAGCATTACACCATCCCAGGCATGGCCGCCAAAGTGGTCGCCTTCGGCCTTGTATTGCTTTTGGTAATCCTTGACATAGGCAAGAAGCGAGGCTTTTTGTGGATCATTCTTTGGCAGTACATCTGAGACAATCACCTTGCCGGATGGCAGTTTAACACCTTCTGCTGCATCACCAGCCAGGGCGATGAACTTCTTGGAAGAGACACCGTGGCTCATGTAGAGCGGCAGCTTGAGTCCAAGCTGTTTAGCGTTCTTTGCAATCACAGCCGGACCGGGATTGGTCCCCCAGACAATCAGCACCTGGGCCTGCGAACCACGAATCTTGGTCAACTGTGAGGTCATGTCGGTGTCTTTGGGGCCATAGGTATCATCAACCACAACCTGCATGCCAAACTTGCCTGCCAAGGACTTTAACTGCTCCCGCCCTGATGCGCCAAAACCATCAGAAACAGTCAGGATTGCAACCTTGTTCTGCTTATGTTTTTGCAGATATTCATAGATCTTTGCCACTGCCAGTCCGTCATTCTGGGCAGTCTTGAAGACATAGCGTTTGACCGGGTCAGTAATCTTGCTGCCTGCTGCACAGGAGATCAGCGGTACCCGCTCCCGTTCAGCCACCGGGATCACCGCCATACTCTCACCAGTGGTGCTGGGTCCGATAATGGCAACAACCTTATCATCCTTGATCAGCTTGGTTGCCATCTGGACAGCCTTGGTGGCATCACCGGCAGTGTCATACACCACCAGTTCCAGTTTTTGTCCTTTGATGCCGCCTGACTTGTTGATACTGTCCACCACCATTTTAGCGGTATTACGCTCCGGCTCCCCCAGAAAGGCAGGAGGACCGGTTACTGAAAAGAGACCACCGATCTTGATGGTACCGGCAGCAAAGGAAAGAGACGCGGTAAGCAGCAGCAGTGCTGCAGTTGTCAGAGTAGTAAATCGAAAACCCATGCTGGTATCTCCTTTATTTCAGTATGGACCAATCGCCCTTGTGAATCTTCACCATTTCAAAGGCTGACAGGTCCAGGCCGTTGTGATCGGTAGCCGACATGTTAAACACACCGGAGACACTGACCAACTTTTTGGTCTGCTCCAGTCCGTCACGAATCTGGGCAGGAGTTGCTCCCTTGGTCTTAATGGCATTGGTCACCAACAGGAAACCGTCATAGGCATAACCGCCAAAGGTAGAAGCCTCAACGCCGTGGGCCTTTTTGTAGGCAGCATCATATTCTCTCAGCAGCTTTTGTTGCGGATCATTTTTAGACAGCGCATCATACACGGCAAGTTTTCCTGCAGGCAGCATAACCCCTTCTGCTGCTGCTGGGCTGGCCAGTTCAATGTACTTCTTGGAGGCAACACCATGGCTCATATAAACCGGGGTTTTGATCCCCAGCTGTTTGATGTTTTTGGTAATAATGGCAGGACCGGGGTTGGTGCCCCAGCAGATGATTGCATCAGCCTTGCTGGAGCGGATCTTGGTCAGCTGCGGGGTCATGTCGGTGTCTTTAGGGCCGTAGGTTTCATCAGCAACAATCTTGAAACCCTTTTGAGCAGCAGAGACCTTCAGCTGTTCACGACCTGATGCGCCAAACCCGTCAGTAACCGTAAGAATAGCCAGATTCTTCTGCTTGACCTTGGCAGCATACTGCAGAATTTTCTCTACTGCCACATGGTCATTGGCCGGGGTCTTGAAAGTGAACTTACGATCCTTGGCAGGCTCGGTGATCTTGATGCCGGCAGCGCAGGAAATCAGCGGAATCTTCTCTTTCTCGGTCAGGGCCAGAACTGCCATGGATTCACCGGTGGTGCTGGGTCCGATAATGGCAACCACCTTGTCATTCTTGATCAGCTTGGTGGCCAGCTGTACCGCCTTGGTGGCGTCACCGGCAGTATCATAGATCACAGCCTCAAGTTTCTGGCCATTGATGCCACCCTTGGCATTCAGATCCGCCACCATCATTTCAAGGGTCTTCTTTTCCGGTTCACCCAGGAATGATGCCGGACCGGTCACGCTGAACAGACCACCGATTTTAATAGTACCGGCTGCCAGAACCATTGTTGCGCTGCAGAGCAGCATTGCTGCCATACTACAGACCATCACCAGTTTTTTCATACTCTCCCCCTGTTAAACTACATTGAATAGAGTCGCTCACCTGCAAGGATATTAAAATTATTGGCAGTCAGCGTGGCAATTGCCTTATCCGTCTCATCAAAGCGGAAGATAATTACTGCATTGCCGCCACAACGCTCAACAAAGGCGTACATATACTCAACATTGGTATTGTCACGGTCAAGGGCCTGCAGGATGGTGGACAGACCGCCGGGTTGATCCGGTACTTCAACCGCCACCACTTCGGTTTTTGAGACGGTAAATCCTTTTCCCTTCAGCACTGCCTTGGCCTTTTCAACCTCATTCACAATCAAACGTAAAATCCCGAAGTCAGAGGTATCAGCCAGAGACAGGGCACGGATATTGATACCTGCCTCGCCCAGGATACGGGTGATCTCGGCCAGACGGCCGGACTTGTTTTCTATAAAGATTGAGATCTGTTCAACTTTCATGGCAAACCTCCTAGAGCTTTCTATTATCTTTAACCCGCTGCGCCTTGCCTTCACTACGTTGGATAGTTTTAGGTTCCACCAGCTTGACCGTGCAGGTAACCCCCAGCATATCCTTGATCTCTTTCTCAATCTGGCGTGACAGGGTCTGCAATACCTTGATTTCGTCAGAGAAGATCCGCTCATCCACCTCAACCTGCACCTCAAGGGTATCCAGGTTGTCCTTGCGGTCAACGATCAACAGGTAGTGTGGCTCAACCCCTTCAATCCGCACCAGAATCGATTCAATCTGGGATGGGAACACATTCACGCCACGGATAATCAGCATATCATCAGAACGGCCACTCATTCGGGCGATCCGGCCATGGGTCCGTCCGCAGGCACAGGGGGCATAACTCAGGCTGGTAATATCGCGGGTACGATAACGGATCAGCGGAATTCCCTGTTTGGTGATGGTGGTGATAACCAGTTCACCCTTCTCCCCTTCAGCCACCGGCAGCCCGGTTTCAGGATTGATAATCTCAGGGATGAAGTGATCTTCCCAAATATGCAGGCCATGCTTTTCTTCGATGCACTCAATAGCGACACCTGGTCCCATGATCTCTGACAGGCCGTAAATATCAATCGCATCCAGACCAAGATTAGCCTCAATCTCGCCCCGCATCGCCTCAGACCAAGGCTCGGCACCAAAGATACCAACCCGCAGCTTTGAGGATTTGATATCCACCCCTTCTGCAGCAGCCTCTTCAGCCAGATACAGGGAGTATGATGGGGTACAGGTCAGCACGGTTGAGCCAAAATCTTGCAGGATCATGATCTGACGCTTGGTATTGCCGCCAGAGATAGGAATAACTGATGCACCCAGTTTTTCAGCACCGTAATGGGCCCCCAGACCGCCGGTAAACAGGCCATACCCATAGGCGTTATGGATGATATCACCCTTATGGGCACCGGCAGACATAAAGGAACGGGCCATCAGTTCTGACCAGGTCTCAATATCCTTCTGGGTGTAGCCCACCACGGTTGGTTTGCCGGTGGTGCCGGATGAGGCATGTATCCGGACAATCTCTTCCATGGGAGCTGCAAACAGGCCATAGGGATAGGAGTCACGCATATTCTGCTTGGTGGTAAAAGGCAGACGTTGCAGGTCAGCCAGACTCTTGATATCCTCTGGCTTGATACCGGCAGCATCAAAGGACTGCTTATAAAACGGTACGTTAGCATAGACTCGTGCAACTGTTGCCTGAAGACGCTTCAGCTGGAGCGCCTCCAAGGCTGCACGGGGCAGCGTTTCAAACTCTTCGTTAAAATAGTTGGCCATAGACAAACTCCAAAAACAAAGGCGTTAATAGCACGCGGATTACGCGGATACGACGGATTAACGCAGATTTAAAAGCTAAATAACAATAATAGTTAACTTGATTAAACCCAGTACAGGCTTTTAAAACTATAAAAAAATTCTTTTAATCCGCGAACATCCGCTCAATCAGCGTCATCCGCGTGCTATTACCTCTTACAATTCACGCCCGAAAGCAAAAGCTTTCAAGTTAATTTCCAGCGCCTTTTTCGGTACCATCTTTTCCAGGGCCTGCTGCCAGACCCCGTCAGCAATCTGCAGACGCTTGGAAACCGCGCCCAGCATCACGGTATTGGCAGCCCGCACATCACCGGCCTTAAGCGCCAGCCCCTGCCCATCAACCAACAGGAAATCAGGGAACTTAGCCTTTATTTTTTCAGGCAATGCTTGAGGATAGACAGCCTGCCCCAGCAGTACCGAAGGAGGGGCGATCTTATAATCATTGGCCACCACCGTTGCACCCGGCTTGAGCAGCGACAGATAGCGATAGGTCTCCAGCAGTTCAAAGCCGAACAGGATATCCCCCTGCCCTTCAGGCACCACAGGAGAAAAGACCTCTTTGCCAAAACGGACATGGGAGACCACGCTGCCGCCCCGCTGTGACATGCCGTGAATTTCGCTCTTCTTGACGTCAAAGCCTGCCAGCATGAATGCCTCTGATAGAATCTCCGAAGCCAGCAGAATCCCCTGCCCGCCTACTCCCACCAGGAGAATGTTCGTGATTGTGGTATCCATTACTTTCTCCCCCCGATGGCGTTGAATTTACAGAGCTGCTGACAGACCGTACAGCCGGTGCAGAGCTGTGGATCAATAAAGGCCTTACCTTTGTTGCCATCCGGATTGGGTTTCCACTCAATGGCAGGACAGCCGATCCGCAGACAGGCCTTGCAGCCAGTACACTTGCCCTGATCCACCTCCAGGATCTTTCCTTTTTCAAAACGTCCAGTCCCCTTGATCAGACAGCAGGGGCGGTTGGTGATGATCACCGATGGCTCAGGACGATTCATCTCTTCTTCAATGGCCAATCTGGTGGCATCCAGATCATAGGGATCAACCACACGGACATGCTTGATTCCCAGCACCCTGCAAAGTTCCGGGATATTCACCTCTGATGTCTCATCTCCTGCAAGGGTAAAACCAGATGCCGGGTTTTCCTGACGGCCGGTCATGGCAGTAATCCGGTTATCCAGGATGATGACCGTGGCTGGTGCCTTGTTCCAGGCCATCTCCATCAAGCTGTTGATGCCGGTATGCAGGAAGGTGGAATCACCGATCACCGCTACAACCCGCTTCTGTTCTTCAGAAGGCAGCGCCCGCACCATACCGGAGCCCATGCTGATGGAAGCCCCCATGCAGACACAGGTATCCATGGCATTCAGAGGGGGCATAAAGCCCAGGGTATAGCAGCCGATATCACCGGTGACATAGGCATTGGCACGATTGAGCTGATAGAAGACACCACGGTGAGGACAGCCAGGACACATATTGGGTGGACGTGGCGGTACCGGGTCAACAGCAATGGCATCTGATGCAGCAACCTTGATAATACCGGCCTTGGCAAAGGCTGCCTGAATCCGGCCAGGGGACAGCTCACCACACAGAGTCGTCAGCTCCTTGCCCTGGCAGGCAATTCCCATCGCCTTGACCTGCTCTTCAATAAATGGATCAAGTTCCTCAACCACAAAAAGCTGTGTAACCTTGGAAGCAAATTCCTGAATAAGCTTGGCTGGCAACGGCCAGACCATGCCCAGCTTGAGTACGCTTGCTTCAGGCAGCGCTTCACGAACATACTGATAGGTTACCCCAGCGCAGATCACACCTATCTCACCTGATTTAAGCTCCATCCGGTTAATAGCAGCAGAGCTGCCATATTCCGACAACTTGAGCGTGCGTTCTTCAACCAGTGGGTGACGAACCCGGGCATTACCGGGCAGCATTACCAGCTTGGGTGCATCTTTTACCAGCTTGGGTTCAGACAGGCCATTCACCCGCTCACCCAGCTCCACCACCGACTTGCCATGGGAGATACGGGTGCAGCTGCGCAACATGACCGGGGTATCAAACTGCTCAGACAGTTCAAATGCCAGCTTGGTAAACTCTTTGCACTCGCGGGAGTCTGCCGGTTCCAGCATCGGAACCTTGGCAAACCTGGCATAATTACGGCTGTCCTGTTCATTCTGGGAGGAGTGCATCTCCGGGTCATCAGCAGCTATCAGCACCAACCCGCCCTTGACACCGGTATAGGAGGCGGTAAACAAAGGATCTGCAGCTACGTTTACCCCGACATGCTTCATACAGGACAAGGCGCGGGCACCGCCAAACGAGGCGCCAATGGCAACCTCAAGTGCCACCTTCTCATTGGGGGCCCAGGAAGCGTTAATCTCTTTGTAGTTAATTACATTTTCAAGGATTTCAGTGGAAGGGGTACCGGGATAGGCACTGGCGACCAGGCAACCAGCCTCATAGGCGCCCCGTGCAATGGCCTCGTTGCCGGACAGAATTTCTTTCATAAGTGTTCATCTCACTTTACGACATATAAATAGAATTAAAGGCGTAATTTATACACGTTGATACACTGTATTGTCAATTCGTTTACTCTTGTTTTGTCTGCCCAAACAACCGAATACTCACGCTTTGTTCAAAGACCAAGCGTACAAATACCTGTCAATTTTGTATCTCAACGATAATTTCTGTCCAGACGAAGTGAAATGAGTTTACATTAGATCATGCCGATATTTTTGAGATGGAAGGATTATGAGAAAGTGACTCCTACGGAGAATAAACAGGCTTCTAAATACTCGGCAGGGAATCATTGAAGCATGCATGTGACAGGTAAAAAGTTGATCAACCCCTGAAACGCTAATACTCACACCAGATTATTACGCCAGCTAAAAGCTTTTTTCTGACACTCAAGAACCAGTTCAGGCGGTACTCCAAGACGACTCAAACAGAGTTCAGCCTCTTCGAATTCCAAATTCTCAATCAACTCTGCTAAACACAGCATCGTACCCAAATCACCTTCATGGGCGCTTAAGGCAGCAAATATCTCGTCGGAAAGATTCAAGTTTGAGCTCATATCATCCATACCGATATCAAATACATCCTTCAGTACCGATAGTGTCCCCAACATAAAACACTCATCTGGCTGCACATAACGTAGGAGCCGGTTTTTATCCAGCTGCAGTCTGGCAAGTTCTTCCATGAAGGCAGCCCGCACCGCCGCCATATCCAACAGTGGATTATTCATACCCAGCCCACCGTCATCTGCAAAAATGGCCAGCTGGACCCAACGCTTCAGATGCCGCCGTCCCACCTGGGTAATGGCATGACGCACTGTACGGATTTTTTCACGGGATGAAAACGAGACAGAGTTAACCAGCAGTAATAATTTGTAGGTTAAGGCAGGACTGTGTTTGAAGGTTTGCTCAATCTCGTCAATTTCAGCATCTGTTGATAACTGCTGCATCAGTTGAAAAAAAGTGCTGGATGAATTTGCAAGACGCGCCTTCTTAACTAACGAGGGCCGGGCAAAAAAGTAACCTTGGAACAGCTCAAAACCCATCTTACGGCATCGTAGATAGACATGACGGCTATCAACCTTTTCCGCCAACAGTTGGACCGGAAAATTACTAAACAGCTCAACTTCCCGGTACTGATCTTCAAGCGGAGTAGCTAGCATGTCCATCTTGATAACATCAACCAGACCATTGTACAGCTCTTCGTACTGCACGCCGTAGCGGTGATCATCCAAGGCGAGAAAATATCCACGCTCTTTCAATTTTTTACATCGTTTAATGATCGATGGGGTAATCTCGACATCTTCAAGCAGCTCAAGACCGATCAATTCGGGGGGTAACAGGTCAACAACATCACTCATCAACATCTCGGCATCTACATTGATATAGCCCCGCTGATTCCCCAAAACCTCACGAATACCAAAATTCGAAAGGATATCCAGTATGACACGGGATGTGGCCTTAACCGGACATTGAATATCTGCAGAGGCAATGGATTTGGCGGAACGAAAAAGGAGTTCGTACCCGACAACCTCTTCAAGGCCGTTTAGAATCGGTTGTCTGCCCACCAAGTGACTGCCATTATCCACAATCAGACTCCTAAAAAAGCCATCTGCACTATGCGTGTTAAACTATACCAGTTGACGGAACTTTGTCATGCCTGTTTTCGTTAATCGAAACTATATTTCCGGTAGGTGGCAATTCCCTCTTCCAGTACAACCTTAAAAAAACCTAAAAACGGTATCACCAGCAGCATTCCCAGAATACCGAACAGGTGACCTCCTGCCAGAATAGCCAGCGCTATCACCATCGGATGCAAGTTAACATGTTTTCCCACCGCAAGCGGCTGTATCAGCAGATCATCAATCAGCTTTAACACAATAAATGCCACCAGCACATAAATCGCCCGCACCAGTTCACCTTGATAAAATATCACCGCTATCGAAGCTGTAAAGGCACCAACTATCGGACCAACAAACGGGATGAGATTGGCAAAACCAGCAAAAATACCGATAATCAAAAAATAGGGGACATCAAGTGCCCAGAGTGTTGCCGTTGCCAGAACCCCGAACACCACAGCATCCAGAAACTGCCCCCTTAGATAATTGCCCAACTGCTGTTCCATCTTGTAGATCAGGTCGAGGGTAAACTCAAAGTAGCGATTTGGCACCAGACTGATAAAATATTTTTTGAATGAGCGCACATCCTTAAGCATAAAAAACATCATAAACGGCACCATAATCAGCCCAACCAGAATGGAAACTGAATCCTTCATCAAAAAATCCGGCAGTTTTTTAACGAGTCCCCCTTTGAGCTGTTCAAGTAATTCTTCCAGGCTTATTTGATGTAAGCCAAACAGAGCAGCAAACTTCTGAAGAAAACGTTCCAGACTTACCACCCCCTGCACCGTTGTCAGGCTTTCTTCATGTTTCATGGACTGAATCTGTTCAAATGCCAACGGAACCAACGTACAGGAAACAACGACCAGCAGCAGCATGATTCCAAACATAATCAGGGTGGTAGCAGCGGCACGGGAAACACCGTAACGCTCAAGCCTGGTTACAACCGGGTCCAGGATATAGGCCAGTAAGGCAGCAACAATGACGATTTCCGCAACACGTCCAATATAAAGAAGCCCTAATAGCAGGATAACCACAGTAAAAAGAGTGACGAGGTGGATCTTGTGACGGATAGAACCGATGGACATATACAAGTTTATTTCAAGTCGGAAGTAGCACTATTTTTAAGGAGAGCCAACTCGGCGGACAAGCTGATGATTTTTTCGTTAGATACACGTAGTCGCTGGCAGGCATGACGGGCTACACGCATGATAATCTTCAGCCCCAAACGATGATCCCGCTCAATCAGGGCTGCAAGGTCAGGCTGAAACAGCCCAAAAACCGTACAATCAGTCTTGGCCCTGACCGTTGCTGAACGGTACGAATCATCAAGCAGCGCCACTTCACCAAAGAAATCACCATCTTTCAGTTCTGACAGCTCATGGTTATCCGGTTCGGAGACAACTGCAACGACTCCCTTCCGGATAATGTACATTCCCAGACCACGCTCCCCTTGATGAAAGATGTATTCGCCCTGCTGATATTCCCTACAATGCAAAATCTGCTCAACCACCTTCAGCTCATGCAGGTTCATCTCTTCAAAAAAGGGAACCCGGGAGAGCAGTTCCAAAGGGTTATGTTCACGTTTTTTTTCTTTGTGATTACGCAAGAAATCAGTCCAGAAAGAACTCATAAGCAGCACTCGTCGGCAGCAGTTACCACCAAACCTTCCAACAAACCAAAATCGCTAACCTTCATGGTACTGCACCCAAAACGCTCCATGGTCAGAAGGGTAATCAGACTTCCGGCAATTATCAGATCTTCACGACCTTTTTCCAGACCCGGAATCGTCAGGCGTTCTTCAGGAGTAAGCGGCAACAGCAGATCATGGATTCGCTGAACCTCTCGCAACTCAAGCAGATGGTTGTTGACTTTTCGATAGTCGTACTCCTCCATCCCCAGTGATATGGCAGCGAGAGTGGTGGCAGTACCAGCCGTACCCACCAGTAATGTGCCGGGGGGTACCCTTATATCAGCCTTGGTCATCTGATTTTCAAGCTCGTTTAACTCCCGCCCGATCTTGTTGGTCATTGCAGCTGAATGTTCCTTGCCTTCAGTCAAGCGGACCACCCCCAACGGCAGACTATGAACAAAAAGAGGGCGGAATCCACGAGCAAATGTATACTCGGTACTCCCCCCTCCCACATCAAACATCAAGAGCTGTTCCGGTGCTTGATCAAGACCGGACAACACTCCTGCCAAGGTTATCGTGCCCTCGGTAAGACCATCAATAACACCCAGATGAATCCCGGTTTCTGCTGCCATCTGTTTGACAAAGTCTGGGCCGTTGACAGCATCCCGTACAGCACTGGTGGCAACCGCACGAACAGTATCTACCTCATTGCTACGAATGCTTGCAGAAAATGCATGTAGACATGTCCGTGCCCGTTGCATGGCATCGTGAGCCAGTCCTGTTTCCCGACTGAAACCGCCCCCCAAACGGACAATAGTACGCTGGAGGGCAACCTGTTCAAACCGACCGTCATCAAACAGATCAGCTATCAGAAGACGGGCGGTGTTGGTACCAAAATCAATGGCTGCAATACGCCGGGGCATGATTATTCGCCGTCCAGAATACGCTCCTTCAGCTCTTTACCTACCTTGAAAAACGGAAGTTTCTTCGGTTTTACTTCAATCGGCTCACCGGTTTTGGGATTACGCCCGGTATAGGCGCCGTACTCCTTGACCACAAAGCTTCCCAGACCGCGGATTTCAATCCGCTCTCCAGCAGTCATAGCTTCGCTCATGGAGTTAAAAATCATGTTGACCACCTCTTCAGCCCGTTTGTGGGATATCTCGCGTTGGACAGCAAAGGTTTCGATCAGTTCAGACTTGTTCATGGTACGCTCCTTGTTGTGGTACAGATTCAGATATGAAAAAGTTACTTAGTCTAGATTCGTGTCAGCAGGGCCACGGTTTCCAGATGGCCGGTCTGGGGAAACATATCCAGTGGTGTTGCCTCGAGCAACCGGTAACCGCCAGCAGATACAACAGCAAGATCGCGGGCTAATGTTGCCGGATCACAGGATACATAGATAATGCGCTCTGCACCAAAATCCCCCAGTACCCCAGCAACCTCAACAGCGCCCGCACGGGGTGGGTCCAGCACTATCAGGTCAAAGGGGGCTTTGTGCCAGAGTAACTGCCGTAGTTCCAAAACAGCATCACCACACTTGAAAGTGCTATTGTTTACACGAAGTTGACGGGCATTGTCAACTGCCGATGCAATAGAAGGAGCGAACTCTTCAATCCCTTGCAGTTCCTTAACCTGCCTGGATAAGGGTAGTGAAAGATTACCGTTACCACAGTAAAGATCCAGCAGACGTTTGTTTTTGTCTGCTTGGGCATAGCCGCTTACCAGATTGATCATGGCACGGTTCTGGTATCGGTTTACCTGGGAAAATCCGCCGATTTCATAGCCAAGGGTAATCGTGCCACCATCAGTGCCACACTCAGGAACAGCATAGCTGAGATGGCCGCTTCCAAAGACAGGCAAGAGCGGCGCTCCCTTGCCCCTTGTTTGCAAAAACAGCCCGGCCAGTTCCAACATCGCTTGATGTTGCATCAAGAGCTGGATCAACTGTTTCTGATCAGTACCGGTATATACCAGAATAGCAACAACGCCAGACAGCCCTTCTTCCAGATTCAACTGTTTGATATTGTTAATATCATTCAGTTCTTTCAACACCTGACGCAAACGGATCATTGCATTGTTGATGGCTGGGGTTACAATCGGACAGCCCTGCGGCAGATCAATCAAATCATGGGAACCACGTCGATAGAACCCGATGTTCAGACCGGCAGACGTACCGTGCAGCTTGAACTGGGTGCGGGCACGGTAGCCATACTGGACCTCAGAGGCCGCTGTTTCTGCCACTGAAGGCGCACTCAAGTGGGCAACTCGCTGCAGGGTCTCGATCAAAATCTGCTGTTTTGCCTTACATTGGGCTGCATACTCAATATGTTGCCAATCGCAGCCACCGCACTGCCCAAAGGCCGGACAACGCGGCTCAACACGTTGGGGTGATGGTTCATACACCTCAACCAGTTCGGCCTCACAGTAGGAACGATGCTCCCGTGTCACCCGAACCTTTAGCCGGTCTCCCGGTGCGGAAAACGGCACAAAGCAGACTTTGCCATTAATCCGCCCTACCCCGCTCCCACCAAAGGCCAACCGTTCAATCTGAAGTTCGTGTTCAATCATAGCAGACAGGGGATACCTCGGCTGTTCTTTTTGGAACGTTGTTGATACTCAGTCTGAATAAAGCGGGACGGAAAACGATCATTGTTCAAAAAGGGTAACAGATGACGATCAAAGCGCTCCAATAGTTCCAGTCGCACTGTTTCCAATTTATCACCAGCCACTGCCATCCGCTCCAGTCTCCGTATAAAAGGGATTGCGTCTCCCAACAGACGGCGGACATCAGCTGCGGTTGCAGTATCTGGAAAATTGCCAACCTCAAGCGGCACCAGACAGCGAACCTCAATCGCTACCTGCCAGTAACCACCATAATAATGGCACGAAACATCAGACACCGTTACCTGCAGACCATTGGCAAGACTGCACTCACGCAGGAACGCCTGATCAGACATAACGTCCCTCTTCAAGGTTCTTTATCAATGCTACCACTTTGGAAGCCACCAGTTCTTCAATTCTGCCCCCCTTCTCAGCTGTTGCCTTGGAAGGATCGCCCCAGACCCCGCCAGGCCAGTAGCGGCGCTTGTCCCGTACCAGAATACCGGTGGGAAAGGTCGGATATTCCTCGGGAGCTGTCCCCTGTACCAGATGGGAATGACTATGCATGATCCGGGAGGTCTCAATTTCACCGGCATGGGCATCGCCACGGGTCTCAATGATCCCCCTGCCTTCATCTTTGGCCAGTTCATATTCAGTAACGACCGCTATCCTCAGCTCCGACAGTTCATCCAGCAGTTCTTCACCGGCATCCTGCAGAGCCAAACGATGGGCACCACCGGCATGGCCGGTCAGCACCACCACATTGCGCATGCCTTGACGATAAAAGGAACGTACCAGATCTTTTAACAGACACCGCAGGGTGGTGGTGGAGATGGATACGGTACCGGGATGGCAATTGGTTGAACGGCAGTTACCATAGGGGATTGGGGGTGCAACAAAGAGCGGAACCAGTTCGGCGGCCCGCTTGCCCACTTGATAGGCCTGAATGGTATCAGTGGATAACGGTAGATGAGGGCCATGTTCTTCCAATGCTCCAAAGGGGATATAGACCGTTCTGCAGCCTGCTGCCAGGGCTGCCTCAACCTGGGGCATGGTCATCTCTTCCAGCAACATCAGGCCACCTCAAGAAAGCGATGTATCTGAGGCAGCACCCGCACATCGCAAAGATTTCTTGCCGCAACAGCCTGAAATTGCATGAGACGTTCAGGAGATACCGCGACCCGACCATCCCGGCCGGTCATTGGTTGAATAATCAACGCTATTTCATCGTCAATAGCTGCAACCAGTTCACAAGCCTGCAGCAGTTCCTGTTCAGTGGTCAACTCCCCCACAATGATTTTGACTGACACATCACGTTCATGTGCAATCTCAAGAAAACGGCGGTGTTCCTGCCAAAGTGCCGGTGTGGCTGCCGAGCTAGGCAGTTTGATATCCATACTGATAAAATCGAGATGTTCAATAATTTTGGGAAGAGACTCCGGCAGGGTGCCGTTGGTTTCAAGATGAATCGGCAGCAGAATGTTTAACTCCGGCAACCAGCGGGCCAGCAGATCAGCATGTAGCATCGGCTCACCGCCGGTAATGCTGATCGAGTGGTGGGCAAGGGGCAACTGTTTACACCATTTGTTGACAATATCAAGAACTACGTTAAGGCTCACTGGTTGGGGAATTTCAATAAACTGGCCACTACCCGGCGCAGTCTCTACACGGCAAGTCGAAGCTGCATCCAGTTGGGTGTCACAGAAGCTGCAATCCAGATTACAGCCGGGAAAACGGATAAAAATCTGGCGGTAACCAGCCAGTTCTCCCTCTCCCTGCAGAGAGGAAAAAAGTTCAATTAATGGTATCGCACTATTCATAATACTCTGCACAGGCGTTGTCAGATTCCCAGACACCAACCCGCTCCACCTTGATAGTGTTGTGATTCAAACGCTTGGATAACTCTTGATAGAGATAACGGGAGATATTTTCCGATGATGGGGAAATATCCTTGAAAAACGGATGTTGATTAACATACTTGTGATCCAGCTCATCCAACAGGCAATTGGTTTCACGCTTCAACACCTTAAAATCAACAGCCAGTCCTGCTTTATCAAGCTCCTCTGCAGTTACGGTTACTTCAACCTTCCAGTTATGTCCATGCAGGTTTTCACAATCCCCCTGATAATTGATCAGATTGTGGGCAGCAGCAAAACCTGTTTTTACAGTTAAACGATACATTACATATTCCTTTCAATACTGATAGTTACGACATTATTTTTGTTTCATTACCTGAAAAATAATTAACACAATTCCGACCGGCCTCTTTGGCTTCATACATGGCTGAATCAGCTGCACGGATCAGGCTGGTACGGTCAACCGCATCATCAGGAAAGGTCGCCGCTCCAAAACTTGCTGTAATGACAATCCGTTCGTTGCTATCGGTTTTGAACGGATGGGCACGAAAACGCTCCAACAGGTTGTTTGCAACCGCTATTGCCCCCTGTTTACCGGTATTGGGCAGCACCACCACATATTCATCGCCACCATAGCGGGCGGCCCGGTCTGACGAACGGATATGTCGTTTAACCAGATGTCCCACCTCTGAAATCATCCGACTCCCCACCAGGTGGCCAAAGCGATCATTAACCCCTTTAAAGCGATCAAGATCAAAGAACAAAAGCGAGACCTGACTCTTGTAACGTCTGCTGCGCTCAAGTTCATATTCCAGCAGCTCATGAAAATGGCGGGCATTATGCAAACCGGTCAGATCATCGGTTACCACCAGTTCACTGACCCGTTTGTAGTTACTTGCATTGTCTATGGCAATGGCAGCAAAATCAGCAACCGCCCCCAGTAACGGCAGATCATCATCCACAAAGGTCCGCTCACCATAGGTATTGATCAGTTCAATGACACCAAGCACCCGATCGCGGATTTTAAGTGGAACACACAGAATTGAACTGACCGGATACTCTACCTCATTGGCAACATGACTTGCAAAACGGGCATCTTTACTGACATCCGGGATCAGAAGCGGTTGACCGGTTAGCGCCACACAGCCCGCAATTCCTTCACCCTTTTTAAGACGGATCCCCTTTAGCTCCTGCGCTACCGGAGAGACTGCAATTTCAAAACAAAGATCACCTGATTCCTCATCCAATAGCAACAAAGACCAGGTCTTTGGCTGCAGCAGACGTTCAACCTGTGACATAATTTCCTGCAGTACATCACGCAGTTCAAGTGACGATATCAGGGTCTTGCCAATCTCCAACAGGGAAGCCAGTTCAGCATTTCTACGTGCCAACAGCTCAACAACGCGGTCGCTGTCACTCATCTTGTCGGTGGCCATTCCATTATTCCCCATACAGCTCCCCTATCCCACTAACCAGGAAAGATCACCAGATCCTTTCCTCAGTAATTCCGGTTGATTTCCTGCCAAACTTATCACTGAACTTACATCTGTAGTCAACAAACCGCCATCAACAACCAGATCCAGTGCATGGCCAAACAGTCGATCAATCTCAAACGGATCACCTATCGGGTCATCATTGGACAGGTTGGCGCTGGTGGTGACAATCGGTGCAGCCAACCCTTGTACCAACGCAAGACAGATCATGTTGTCAGGAATCCTGATCCCCACCGTTTTCTGTCTGGTTATTAACAAATCTGGCACCTCCCGACTCGCCTCAAGTACAAAGGTATAGGGACCGGGCAGATATCGCTTCATAATCTTGAAGGCCTGATTCGTTAAGCGGGTATATCGGGAAACCTCGGACAGGTCAGAGCAGATAAAAGAAAACGGTTTGCGTTTATCACGTTGTTTTACCTGATAGATCTTTTCCAGTCCTTTTTTATTAAAAATTGAACACCCGATACCATACGTGGTATCAGTTGGATAGGCAATTACCCCACCCTTTTGCAAACAGTCAACGACCTGCGCTATCAGACGCGGTTGCGGATTTTCTGAATTGATATTCAGCAGCATGGCTTTACTTCTCCGGATTCAACAGTTCCAGTTCGGGTAGCACAAAGCTCCCGTTTTTTTGTATCAGACGATCATCAAACCAGATCTCTCCATCCTTCATTAAACGAACCATATCCCAATGCACGGCCGAACGGTTACCATTATCTGCCTCATCATAAGCCTGACCAGGTGTAAAATGGATAGAACCTGAAATTTTTTCATCAAACAGAATATTGCGCATCGGGGTACGGATGTTAGGATTCACCCCCACGGCAAACTCACCAATATAGCGAGCCCCTTCATCCGTATCCAGAATATCATTCAAGGCCTTGGTCATCTCGCCAGCCGTGGCCTTGACAATCTTGCCATCCACAAACTCAAGCCGGATGCTGTTAAACTCTTTCCCCTGATAAATAGTCGGACAGTTATAGGTAATAAAACCCTGCACAGAATCCCGTACCGGTGCCGTAAACACCTCACCGTCCGGGATATTGTAACGACCATCACATTTGATGGCATCAATCCCCTTGATACTGAAGGTCAGATCAGTATCAGGTCCTTTCAGACAGACCCGTTCTGTCCGGTCCATCAACTTTTTCAATTTTTCCATTTTTTTTGATTCTACAGCCCAGTCGATGTTACAGGCACCAAACAGGTAATCTTCATACTCATCCAGCGACATTCTGGCCTCTTGTGCCGCCCCCTGGGTCGGGTAACGGGTCACCACCCACTTGGTATGTCTGACCCGCTGGTCAACCAGCGGACGAGTCAACTTCTGGTAGGTCACCATTGACTTCTGATTGCTGTTTGCATTAACCATTGAGTTCTCACCGGCCGAGATACCGATATAGGCGGTCAACGTCTTGTAGAAATCAAGCTTGTGTTG
>Ga0209467_1000561_pt1 | contig 48794 bp, 50 predicted proteins | sample Higcelwee11metaG_FD_187175 | JGI IMG/M metagenome (GOLD analysis project Ga0209467, IMG submission 187175) | Freshwater pond sediment microbial communities from the University of Edinburgh, under environmental carbon perturbations - High... | ecosystem: Environmental > Aquatic > Freshwater >... | reverse complement strand
CATGCCAGTCGAAAAGCCCGGTCTGCATCATCGTTTATTCCTCCTTAACGCCTTTGGTTATTGAGAAGGAGTATATCACATGATGCCTTAGTAGAACATGGTTAATGATCAATTTTTAGAGAAACCCATTAACTTAAGATCGGTTTATAGCTTTGGTGATATTTTTTAGGGCAAGCTTGGAGTCGAATCTTTACTCTTTGCATTTCAGAGCATTAAAAGGGCTTCATTTGTCAATAATAAAGATACGACCCCAATCCACCTCCCTTAAGTTCGCTTCCAATAAGTAGAATCATCAATCGTATGGTTGTGAGAATAGGAGAACAAATCATGACGGACTTTAGCGTAATAATAGAAAAAGATGAAGATGGATATTTTGTCGCCACTGTTCCATCTCTTCGTGGATGCCATACGCAAGCAAAGTCGCTTGACATTTTAATGAAGAGAATTAAAGAGGCCATTGCGCTCTGCCTTGAGGTGGAAGAACCGATATCCAACGAGTTCATTGGTGTACAAAAAGTGGCTGTCAACTCATGACGAATTTTCCGTCAATAACAGGCAGCCGTCTTATTCGCGCCTTGAGAAGGTTAGGATTCGAGGTGATACGTGTAAAAGGTAGCCATCATTTTCTTCAACATCAAGACGGTAGATGCACTGTCGTTCCCGCACACAGGGGGGAGAGCGTCGGCCGGGGGCTACTTGCCCAAATATTACGGGACTGTGATATCACAAAAGAGGATTTGCAAAAGAAATTTTAAGCGAACCTTTTGCTGCCGCAGGCTCGGTTCCCCTTCCGTAGCGCCATGTTCTGGAAGAATTACCTTTAATTTGCAGGGATTACAAAAATTCTGATCATCTTGGTGGTTTATGGCTGAAATTACAAAAATTCAGAACAATTCCGGTGTTGATAAAGGACTCATCGCCATGTTCCTCCGGATGTCGCCGGAAGAGCGATTGAAGTCAAATGACAATGCAGTAAATACCATTTTGGAATTAAGACATGCATACCGGCAGCAGAAGAACACAAACCACGGACCTGAGCGCGATACTTGAGGGCCTTTTAAAGGCGGATATCCAGTTTATTCTTGTCGGCGGTCTGGCTGCGGTTATCCAGGGCGCACCCGTCACAACGATGGATGTGGACATTGTGCATAGCCGGTCTTCCGAGAACATTTCAAAACTTTTTTATTTTTTGAAATCCATCGGGGCCGTTTACCGTCGCCCGGACGATAAAATCATAGAACCAACAGCCGATGATTTCACAGGTCATGCGCTTTTCAGAACCCAACTGGGGGCGCTGGATGTTTTGGCTTTTATTGAAGATGGAAAAGGTTATAACGATCTTTTAGAGCATTCGGTTGAAATTAATTTCAGGGGGCATACCCTTCGTGTTCTTGATATCAAAATGCTGGCCGAGCTAAAGAAGGCATCCAAATATCCAAAAGACAAACAAAGGCTTCCGGTTCTTGAAGAAACATTGCGGCAGTTGAAGAAAACTTCAGACAATGACATCAAATAGCATCAACTAAGGAGAACCCACCCATGACACCCGATATTTTCAGGGAATACGACATCCGGGGCATTGCCGGAAAACAGATCACCGAAGACGATGTCATTCTTATCGGCAAAGGCATCGGCACGTTTCTGGCCCGGCACAACTGTTTCAAACTCACCGTGGGCCGGGACTGCCGGTTGACCTCGGATGCGTTTTCCGAAAAGCTCATCCAAGGCCTCATGTCCACGGGCTGCCATGTCACGGATATCGGTGTATGCCCCACGCCCGTGCTGTATTTTTCCATCCCGCATCTCTCCCAGGAGGGCGGCGTGATGCTCACCGCCAGCCACAACCCGCCGGAATATAACGGATTTAAAATATGCAGGGGCACGGATTCGGTTCACGGCGAACAAATCCAGCAAATCCGGCATATTATTGAACAGATAAAATTCGCCCAGGGCGCGGGGACACGGGCACAGGCCGATGTCGTCACCCCTTACACCCGGTTTTTGACGGACAATATCCGCATCAACAAACCTTTAAACGTCGGCATTGATGCCGGAAACGGCACCGCCGGGGTCATTGCCGTTCCGGTATTAAAGGCCCTTGGCTGCAATATTATGGATCTCTATTGCGATATGGACGGCCGGTTTCCCAACCACGAGGCGGACCCCACAGTTGCGAAAAACATGGCGGACCTCATCCGGATGGTACGGGAGAAAAACCTGGACCTGGGCGTCGGGTATGACGGAGACGGCGACCGCATCGGGGTGGTGGACGAAATGGGCAACCTCGTTTACGGGGACCAGCTCATGATTATTTTTTCCAGGGAAATTTTATCCCGCAAGCCCGGCGCCACCTTTATTTCCGAGGTCAAATGCTCCAAAACCATGTATGACGACATCAAAAATCATGGCGGCAATGCCATTATGTGGAAAACCGGGCACTCCCTGATCAAAGAAAAAATGAAGATCGAAAAGGCGGAGCTCGCCGGAGAGATGAGCGGCCACATGTTTTTCGCGGACCGGTATTTCGGGTTTGACGACGCGATTTACGCCACCTGCCGGCTCCTGGAAATTCTGGCCGATACCGGCAAACCCTTATCCGAACTCCTTTCGGATGTGCCGAAAACCTTTACCACCCCTGAAATCCGGGTGGACTGCCCGGATGCGGTCAAATTTGGTGTGGTCGCCAAACTCACGGAGAAATTCCGGAAAGAATACGATGTTATTGATATCGACGGCGTGCGGATTGTATTTCCGGATGGATGGGGACTGGTGCGGGCTTCCAACACCCAGCCCGCCCTGGTGCTCCGGTTTGAGGCCTTGTCCGAGCAGAGGCTTTCAGAAATCCGCCATCTGGTTGAATCCGCCCTTACCAATGTACAAAACGGGATATCGCTTTAAAATGCTTGATTCATTCAATTAATCATGAAATAAAGACTATCGGCTTTTTTTACGGCGGACAAACGGCCCTGAAAGCCCCGATCATCTCGATATTTTTATCATTATTATATACACGTCAGACAAATTTTATTAATTTTTTATATCAAGGAGCCATGCCATGAAGGTGCTGATCAGCGACAAATTAGGGGAAGAAGGCGTTAAAATTCTCCAAAATGAAGAAGGAATCGAGGTTGACGTAAAAACGGGGCTTGCCCCGGAGGAACTGAAAAAAATCATTGGTCAGTATGACGGGCTGATCATCCGGAGCGCCACCAAGGTCACTGCGGACCTGCTGGAAGCGGCCACCAATTTAAAGGTTGTCGGGCGGGCCGGCATCGGTCTCGACAATGTGGATATCCCGGCAGCCACAAAAAAAGGCGTGGCGGTCATGAATACCCCCGGCGGCAATGTGGTCACCACCGCCGAGCACACCCTTTCGCTGATGATGGCCCTGACCCGGAACATTCCCCAGGGCACGGCCACCATTAAACAAGGACTGTGGGAAAAGAAAAAGCTCGAAGGCCGCGAAATTTTTAATAAAACATTAGGCATCATCGGATTCGGCAAAATCGGCTCCGTGGTGGCGGATCGTGCCCGGGGGCTCAAAATGCGGGTGGTGGTGTTTGATCCCGTGGTGCAGCCGGAAGTGATCGAAAAAGAGGGTTTTGAATATGTGGATCTGGACGATTTGTTCAAACAATCCGATTATATAACGGTGCATGTACCCAAAATCCCGGCCACCGTCGGGCTCCTCAACAAAGCGGCATTTGACAAGATGAAAGACGGCGTCATGGTGGTGAACTGCGCCAGGGGCGGCATTATTGATGAAAACGACCTGTATGAGGCCATCACCTCCGGAAAAGTCGCAGGCGCGGCCCTGGATGTATTCAGCACCGAGCCCCCGCCTGCGGACCTGCCGCTCCTCAAACTGGACAAAGTCATCGCCACCCCGCATCTGGGCGCTTCCACCAAGGAAGCCCAGACCAATGTGGCCGTGGCCGTGGCCCAGCAGTTCATCGAATTTTTAAAATACAACAATATCATCAACGCGGTGAACGTGCCGGCGGTTTCCGGCAAGCTCCTTGAGCAGCTTCAGCCGTTTATGACCCTTGCCGATCGCATGGGATCCATGCAGGCCCAGTTTTTATCCGGCCAGCTCAAGGAAATTCATATAGAATACCAGGGCGATTTTCACGGCCTGGACATGAAACCTGTAACCACGGCATTTCTGAAGGGGATTTTGGATGCTCTGGTGCAGGATGGCGTCAACTCGGTGAATGCGCCGGTGCTGGCAAAAGAGATGGGCATTAAGGTATCTGAAACCGAAACCGCCGATTCTGAAAAATTCATGAATCTGATCAGCGTCAGAACCGTGACAACGGAAAAAGAGCGCGTGGTGGCCGGTTCGGTTTTCGGCAAGACAGACGCCAGAATCGTCAGGATTGATGATTTCCGCATTGAAATTATTCCCGAAGGACACCTGACCCTGATTCATAATCTGGATGAACCCGGCGCCATTGGCAGTATCGGGAATCTGCTGGGGGAAAACAACATCAATATTTCCCAGATGCATGTGGGCACCCAGGTGGGCGGGCAAAACAATATCATCCTTATTAAAACCGACGACGCTCTCACGGACGATATGCAGAAAAAAATTCTGGGGCTTTCAAAAGTAAAATCCATCCGAACGTTTGAGTTATAAATCAAAATTTTACATTCATAACACCTGTGGCCTTGCGGCGCGCTTTTTTCAAGCACGCTGCAAGGCGCTCACAGGCACCCTGATCCAGGAGACGGCAATGATGGATAACAACAGCAAACAAACCCCGCAGGATTTTGCAATGCCTGCAATCAATTTTTCCACATTTATCCTGTCGTTAAATTCAGCAGCCCTGGTCCACCTTGGCGCGGCAACCGATCCCATCAATGGCTCCCGATCCGTCAACCTGCCGCTGGCCAAGCAGACCATCGATATTCTTGCCATGATGGAAGAAAAAACCAAAGGGAATCTCACCGACGACGAAAAGCGCCTAGTGACGCACCTGATGTATGAACTGCGGCTCTTGTATGTCAAAGAAGCAAAGGGAAAATAGGCCTGGCTGAACGTTAAGACGGTTCCGCCGCAGCCCAACGTTTGTTGCCTGATGCAGTCAATCGTCCGCCTATCACCCGCCTATCATTAGCATATCATTATATGATTATAGACTCCCCTGCGAAAATAAATCTCTACCTCGCGGTGACCGGAAAACGTCCAGACGGGTATCATAATATTGACACCCTGATGTGCTGCATTGACCTGCATGATTCCATCCGCCTCTCTTTTGACGAACCCCGCATCTCCCTTCATTGCGGACATCCCGATGTGCCAAAGGACGCGTCCAATCTGGCCTGGCGCGCCGCAAAAATATTCTTGGACACCATCGGCATAACCTCCGGCATCCACATCGAGATTGAAAAACGCATCCCCATGGGCGCTGGACTCGGGGGCGGAAGCAGCAATGCGGGAGCAGTACTCAATGCATTGAATACACATTATGGCGCTCCGCTATCCCAGACGGAGTTAATGGCCATGGGAAAAACCATCGGCGCGGATGTGCCTTTTTTTATTTCCGGCAAACCGGCGATTGCCACCGGAATCGGTGATATTCTCACTCCCTGTCCCCCTCTCGATCCTTTTCCGGTGGTGCTGATTTACCCGTCTGTTGCGGTATCAACCGCCCTGGTATATAAAAATTTGAATTTAAGATTGACAAAAACCAAAAAAATAAATACAGATTTTCTTTTTAAACAAAATCGGGGCCGTCATGCGCTTCCATTTTTATTTAATGATCTGGAACCCGTTGCATCCGTTATATGTCCCGATATTCACGAGGCAAAAGCGGCTTTACGTCGGCATCATGCCGAGACGGCATTGATGACGGGCAGCGGTTCGGCGGTGTTCGGACTTTTTAAAAATGATGCATTGGCTTTAATGGCATATACTGCCATTTCTATCCAACTCACTAAAATAACAGATAAATCATATAATAAAAAACCGTGGCGGCTTTATCTCTGCCATTTGCTTTTATAATCAGTTTATCATCACCGAGCATACTGTTGATTATGGCGGGTTTGGCCGGATGGCCCCCTCCGCAAAAAAATATTACTGGGGCGTCGTCAAGCGGAAAGACACAGGATTTTGATTCCTGCATTCGGAGGTTCGAATCCTCCCGCCCCAGCCAATATAACCATATTAAATTAAAAGATGTGTAATTATGCATGAGGATAACGGGTATATTCTTTTTGCGGGGAATTCCAACCCGATTCTTGCCCAGGCAATCTGTGCCTATTTAAAAAAAGATCTTGGCGGCGCAAAAGTCAAGCGGTTCAGCGATGGCGAAATTCAGATTGAAATTGATGAAAACGTCCGTTTAAAAGATGTTTTTGTTATCCAGTCCACCAGCGCTCCGGTAAATGATAACTTGGTGGAATTAATACTGATGATTGACGCCTTGAAGCGCTCTTCCGCCAAGCGCATCACTGCGGTGATCCCCTATTTCGGATACGCCCGTCAGGACAAAAAGGTGGCGCCCAGGGTGCCCATTAGCGCGAAAGTGGTGGCGGACATGCTCACCACCGCCGGCGCCAACCGGATCATTACCATGGACTTGCACGCCGGACAGATTCAGGGGTTTTTTAATATCCCCGTGGACAACCTGTTTGCCGCGCCGGTTATTATTGAATCCATGCGGAAACAGATCACCCATGACACAATTATTGTTTCACCTGACGCCGGAGGCGTGGAGCGGGCAAGGGCCTTTGCAAAACGCCTGGATTGCGGCCTCGCCATTATTGATAAACGCCGGGATGCCCCCAACAAGGCCAAAGCCATGGCGGTCATCGGCGATGTCAAAGACAAAAAGGCCATCATCCTGGATGATATGGCCGATACTGCGGGAACCTTGACCGAGGCCGCGAAAGCGCTGGCGGTAAATGGCGCCAGTGAAGTACACGCCTGCTGCACCCATCCGGTTTTATCGGGACCGGCTATTGACAGGATTACCGATTCCGTATTACAGACAGTTGTCGTTACAGATACCATTCCGTTATCCGATAAAGGCAGGGCCTGCGCCAAAATCAAGGTTTTGTCCATATCCGGCCTTATCGGAGAAGCGATTCTTCGGAGTCATACCGGGGATTCTGTTACATCATTATTTATCTAATCAACCGAAAGACGAAGGAGGCATAAATCTTGGAAATCCATAAAATAGAAGCGCTGCCGCGGCATTCCACAGGAAAAGGGGTCGCACGGGCCTTGCGCCGGGAGGGACGAATTCCCGCAGTGCTTTATGGCTCAGACATGGACAGCGTCAATCTCTCGCTGGATACCCACACGGTGGAATTGCTGCTCAATAAAATCAATTACGCGCAGGCTCTTTTGAATCTCACCATTAAAAGCGATGCGCCCATTGATAAGACCGTCATGATCAGGGAAATCCAATCCGAGGCGCTCGGGAATAAACTTCGCCATGTGGATTTCTATGAAATCAACATGAGCCGGAAGTTGACCGTCACAGTGCCCGTGGTGATCACCGGCATTGCAAAAGGCGTTGAAGAAGGCGGCGTTTTGCAGGTCGTTCGAAGAGAAGTGGAGGTCACCTGTCTGCCGGATGCAATTCCGGAAAATGTTACCATTGATGTGACGAATCTTGAAATCGGCGATTCCATTCATGTCAATGATCTGAAACTGGAAGGCGCCGGTGAAATTCCCCATGATGTTAATTTCACTATCGTCACCATTGGCAGCCCGAAACGCGATGAACGCATAGCCGAAGGCGAAGAAGCCAAGCCCGAAGAAGCAAAAGCCGAGGCGGCCCCTGCTAAAAAATAACCCTCGGGTCATGGGCTGTCTCCCCAGGTTCTTGAAAAACACAAAAGCAGACAGTGCCTGCTATGCCGAATGATTCATGGATGATCGTGGGGTTGGGTAACCCCGGCCGCGAATACGAAAAAACCAGGCATAATGTCGGGTTCATTGCTCTTGACAGGATAGCGGAAGCTTGCGGGATTTCCCTTACCCAGAAAAAATTTGATACGCTTTTTGGGCTGGGAAAAATTGAGAACGTGACGGTCATACTGGCAAAGCCCATGGCTTATATGAACCGCAGCGGACCGCCGGTTCAGCAGCTTGCAAAGTATTATCAATTGGAATTAGACCATATACTGGTCATACATGACGATATTGACATTTTATTCGGAAATTTAAAAATTAAATCGAAAGGAGGGCATGGGGGGCATAATGGCATAAAATCCATTATCGGTGCCGCTGGCGGAGCAGAATTTCCAAGAATCCGAATCGGCATCGGGCGGCCGGATACACACCAAAAAGATGTCACGGATCATGTGCTCGGCAAATTCACGCCTGATGAAATGCACTGTCTGGAATCGGTTTTGGTTGACGCCGTGGACGCCGCGCAATTAATACTTAAAAAAAATATCACCATCAGCATGAACCAATTTAACAGAAATAGCAGAAACCAAGTAGGATCTGATAAACTTTAATCTTTAGTAAGGGAGGAAAAACATGGAAGCGTTAATGGGAAATATTCCGCTCACGTGTACAATCGTTGGACTGGTGGGTATCATGTACTCACTGATCGTTGCCGGAATCATCAAGGGTGCTCCGGCCGGTAATTCAAGAATGCAGGAAATCGCCGCCGCTATTCAGGAAGGCGCGATCGCGTATCTGAACCGTCAGGCCAAAAGCATGGGCGCTGTCGGTGTTGTTATTTTTGGCGTGATTTTTTTCACGCTGGGCGCCAAAACCGCTGTTGGTTTTTTGATTGGTGCTATCTCCTCTTTTATCGCCGGTTATATCGGAATGAGAGTTTCGGTTATCGCCAACGTCAGAACCACTGAAGCCTCAAGAGGCGGTCTGGCGGCAGGTCTGGCCCTGGCTTTCAAAGGCGGTTCGGTGACCGGTATGCTGGTTGCGGGTCTGGGCCTTACCTCTCTGGCCGGTTTTTTTACCTTTATGGTATCATCCGCTCCTGAAGGCGCAAAACTGATCGACCTGATCGTTCCTTTGGTCGCCCTTGGTTTTGGCGGCAGCTTGATCTCCATCTTTGCCCGTCTGGGCGGCGGTATCTTCACCAAAGGCGCTGATGTCGGCGCTGACCTGGTGGGTAAAGTCGAAGCAGGAATTCCTGAAGATGATCCAAGAAACCCTGCAACCATCGCAGACAACGTCGGTGACAACGTCGGTGACTGCGCCGGTATGGCCGCTGACCTTTTTGAAACCTATGTTGTGACCCTGGTTGCCGCCATGCTGCTGGGCGCGTTGCTGTTCCCCACCAATGACGTTGTGGTCTTCCTGCCTCTGGTGCTGGGCGCGGTTTCCATCATCGCCTCCATCATCGCCATGTTCTTTGTTCGTCTTGGAAAAAGCGAATATATCATGGGCGCGCTGTACAAAGGAATGTTCGGCGCCGCCATCATTGCAGCCGGTGCATTTTATTTTGTCATCAACTATATGGTTGTTGCTGAACTCAAACTCGGCACGGAAACCATCACTGCCATGAATCTGTATTATTCCGCTCTGGTAGGCCTTATTCTTACCGTATTGATCGTTATTATTACCGAATATTATACAGGCATCTACGGGCCGGTTAAACACATTGCCGAAGCCTCCACCACCGGTCACGGCACGAACATCATCGCCGGTATCGCCGTCAGCCTTCAGGCGACTGCTGCCCCGGTTCTGACCATTTGTGCGGCTATCTTTGTTGCGTATGATTTTGCCGGACTTTACGGCATTGCCATTGCGGCCGTTTCCATGCTGTCCATGACAGGTATGGTTATCGCCATCGATGCTTACGGCCCCATCACCGACAACGCCGGCGGCATTGCCGAAATGGCGGAACTGGATGACAGCGTCCGCGCCGTCACCGATCCTCTGGATGCGGTTGGAAACACCACAAAAGCAGTTACCAAAGGTTATGCTATCGGCTCCGCCGCTCTGGCAGCCCTGGTGCTTTTCGCGGCTTACACTCAGGAATTCGCCCTGCATGGTGGCGAAGGCAAAATCTTGTTTGATCTCTCGGATGTGAATGTCATCATCGGCCTGTTCATCGGCGGACTTCTGCCCTACCTGTTCGCCTCCATGGCCATGAGCGCTGTCGGCAAAGCCGGCGCGGCCGTTGTTGAAGAAGTGCGGCGTCAGTTCCGCGAAATTCCGGGCATTATGGAAGGCACCTCCAAACCCGATTACAGAGCTTGTGTTGATATCGTCACCAAATTTGCACTTTCCCAGATGATGATTCCGGCGCTTCTCCCGGTTGTCACACCGCTGCTGGTCGGCCTCTTCCTGGGCAAAGTAGCCCTGGGCGGCCTGCTTATCGGTTCCATCGTCACCGGTCTGTTCGTCGCCATCTCCATGACCACCGGCGGCGCGGCATGGGATAACGCGAAAAAATACATCGAAGAAGGTTATTTCGGCGGCAAGGGTTCTGACGCCCATAAAGCGGCTGTTACCGGCGACACCGTCGGCGATCCGTACAAAGACACCGCTGGTCCGGCAATCAACCCGATGATCAAAATTCTGAATGTTGTCGCTTTACTGATGGTTCCTTTCCTGATGTAATTTTGCTGCAATGCTTTAAATTCAGATAAGTTAGTTAAAAAAAGGGGTTGGCGGTTTTACCGTCAACCCCTTTTTTTCTTGATTTTTAGGTATTAAAATGTTAAATTACATCTTTTATATTAGAATAATATTAATTAGACAAAGCAGCGCGGTGTTAAAAAAATGGCAAAAAAAGCGAGTAACGCGGTTATTAAAGAAACAGAAGAACCATTGGCCGCAAAGGTATTTACCGTTGGGGATCTGGCTGTTTACCCGGCGCACGGCGTCGGCCGGATTGAATCTATTGAGTCCCGAACCATCAATGGCGACAAGCATGATTTTTATATCTTGAAAATACTTGAAAACAGCATGGTCATCATGATTCCGACCTGGAATGTGGCGTCCGTGGGGCTCAGAAATATCATTGACGCTTCCCAGGTCGCTGAAATATACGATGTGCTCAAAACCAAAAAAGATGATATTTTCGACAACCAGACGTGGAATAGACGCTATAAAGAATATATGGATAAATTAAAAACCGGATCTCTGTATGATGTCGCTGAAGTATTCAGGGACTTGTATCTTCTGAAACAGATCAAAGACCTGTCATTTGGCGAACGCAAGCTCCTGGATACGGCAAGAGTGCTGCTGTTAAGAGAACTTTGCACTGCCAAAAAAGCGGATGAAGAAACAGTGTGGGCGGAAGTGGAAATGCTTTTTGCAAACCCTCAGTAATGCGCGTTTATATCCTCATATAAAATAAATATGCCTGATCAACATCACGCGCCGTTTGTCAGCCAGGTGGATTCCGATAGTGCCGGCAAGCGGCTCGATGCTTTTGTGGCTTCTCAGTTTCCGAATCTGTCCCGCACAGCCATTTCGCGCCTGATTCGTGATGGAAAAATAATGGTCAACCATTCTTCCATTGCAAAACCAGGCCTTCGCCTCGTCCCAGGGGATATGGTTTCCGGCAGCATTCCAACCCTTACGCCTTCCCCTGTGCTGATGCCGGAAAAAATAAATCTGTTGATCCTTTTTGAAGACGCAGCCATTCTTGTTGTCAATAAACCACCCGGCATTGTCGTCCATCCATCCCCTGGTCACGAACACGGCACCCTCGCAAGCGGGCTTCTCCATCACTACCCAGCTATTGCAGGTGTCGGCGGTTTTCCCGGCAGGCCTGGGATCGTCCATCGTTTAGACAAAGACACCTCGGGCGTTCTGGTAATCGCTAAAACCGAAAATGCTTATACCAGCCTGGTCCGCCAATTTAAAGAAAGAATCGTAACAAAAACCTATATAGGGCTGGTTTACGGCAATATGGACCATGACCACGGAGAGATTGTTCTGCCTATTTTAAGGCACACGGGAAACAGAAAAAAAATGGGCGTATCAAATAGCGATAATGCACGATTTGCTGAAACGCACTGGAAACGCTTAGAGGGGTTTAACGGGATATCGCTTTTGGAATTTGACCTGAAAACCGGAAGAACCCATCAGATCCGGGTCCATTGCGCGGCCATCCGCCATCCGATCATGGGGGATTCAGTATATGGCTTTAAAAAACCCGGCAGACTGTTCGATGGCAGACCCCGGTTAAAAAAACTGGTGGAAGCGGCTCCCAGACAAATGCTTCATTCCTGGCAGTTGAAAATTCATCATCCTGAAACGGGCGAAAGGATGCGGTTTGAAGCCGCGTTACCCGAGGATATGAGGGGTGTGATTGAAACCCTCCGGGAATGGGAAGGCGCTTAAAATGAAATTTATATCCATGCAGCCCGCAGCCGCTATTTCACACCCAGCTTGCATTGCATGGTTTCCTTATCAAAGGTCATGATGATTTCCGGGCGGCCTTTCCTGCCCTGACTTAATGCCTTGTACTCCTCGATCACTCGCTTTTTAAATGCCGCCTTTGTCTCCGGATTATCAACGTGTCCGTAAGCCCTTAATTTTTCCTGCTGAATTTCCCACAGCACATCCAAAGAATACTGGGCTTTCGTCTGGATCTGGGCGGCCCCGTCATTTCTTTCCGGAATTCCGGAAACCGGCTCGGCAGAAGCAGCGTCACCTTGAGTTTTGGCCTTTATTGCAGCACGTTCCCATAATTGATTCCACGCCTGCTTATTATAATGCAATTTCCACTGGAGGTTATCCAAGAGTACGGTCAGATGTTTGGTTGAGATGGCATTTGGAATGCGAAAGCCCTGGATCTTATCAATTAATTCCAGATGGCGGGGATGCGGTTTGGTTTTTTTATCCGCGAGATAGGCCCTGATTTTTGAATCCATCTCATCAATCTGCCTGGAAAACAAACTGATGGCCTGCTCCGCCTGTTTCCGTTGGGCGTCTATTTCCGATGCCCGTCTATCCTCACTCCCCATTGACATGCTCCTCAATTTTACTGCCAGATAACGTCATTGGATACAGCAAGTCAGGGCCTACCAGGAATTTAAAATGCCATGGCCTTTGCATTTGGCCAGCTCATCCTGGCACTGATGAAACCGGTAGCCAACCACTCCGATAAGATAGGACATGACCTGATACCCCATTACCGGGTCTTTATCAAAAAGATCCAGCAATGACTGTTTGGATATCTTGATGACAGCGCAGGTCACCGTAACACAATAGGCGGACAGCATCATTTTATAGGGGGGAATAAAACAGGACCAGCCCAGCATGCGCTTTCTCTGATCATCCCCTTCAAGACTGGACAGTGTCGTTTCATCGCTGGTGGGACGATTGCCCGGCAATTCGAACCGGAGATCCACTTTTCCATCAGCAACCAGCCAGAGATGGTCAGCGGCGTCGCCTTCTTTAAACAGTCTGTCCCCGCGTTTAAACTCCTGCTTTACGCAAAATTGCTGAATAGCAGCTAACTGTTCATTGGATAATTCTTTAAATGCTTGAACTTTATCTAAATCTTTAAGTGTAACCATTGCATCCCCCTTAATATCAAGCAAGATCTTTGTTATAACAAAGGCGGCAGCAGTTCATGCATCTGCCGGCTTCATACAGGGCTTGGGTTTCCGTGATCACCAGATCAACTTCATCCAGTGTGTGGATGCGCTGGGCCACTGGAAGTTCCGGCATTTCGGTGCGTTTTTTCGGTATAACACCATCCACATTTTCAAAAATGGTGCCGGGTATATGTTTATTTAATATGGCTTTTGGCTGAGGAACGACGGGTTTGCCTTTTAAAAACAAATCAATGGATCTGGCCGCTTTGCGGCCGCCGCCAATGGCGTCAACCACCAGGGCCGGACCGGTTGCGGAATCGCCTGCGGCGAAGATATACGGCACATTGGTCTGGCAGGTGGCGGGAACCACATCAAACGTATTATACCGGGTTACGGACAACCCGTCCAGACGGTCCCCTTTGCCCCGGAAATCCAGAAGCGGGGACTGACCAATAGCGGTGACGATCATGTCCACATCCAGAACTGTCTCGGACCCCTTGACCGGGACCGGACGGCGCCGGCCGCTGGCATCCGGTTCTCCCAGTTCCATTTTCAGATATTCCAGCCCGATCACCTGTTTGTCATCATTGCCGATCACGCGATTGGGGGCCGCCAGAAATACAAATTCAATGCCTTCATGTTCGGATGCGACGATTTCCACCTCGTTGGCTGGCATTTCTTTCCGGGTCCGCCGGTAAACCAGATAGACCTTGTCCACGCCTTTTCTAAGCAAGGTGCGGCAGCAGTCGATAGCTGTATTTCCGCCGCCGATCACCGCAACCCGGCGGCCGATCTTGACTTTTTCCTGATTCCCGATTTTCGAGAGAAAATTAATGCCGGTAAAGCAGCCTTCCATGTCTTCGCCCGGTATCCCGAGATTATAATCGTTCCACGCGCCGATACTGAAAAAAACCGCATCAAAACCAGAAGCAATGAGCGATCCAAAATCAAAATCCACGCCTAAACGCACATTGGTATGGTTTTTGATGCCCAGATTTAAAATCCCCTCAATTTCCCAGTCCAGAACTTTTTTGGGAAGACGGTATTCGGGGATGCCGTATCTGAGCATGCCGCCCAGCTTGGGCATGGCCTCAAAAATTTCCGGATGGTGCCCCGCACGACGAAGAAAATAAGCGCAACTTAATCCAGCAGGCCCGCCGCCGATGACCGCGATGCGTTTCCCGGTATCTGGAGCGCACTCAATGGGAATGCGTTTGCCGGAATTCATTTCATAATCCGCCACAAACCGTTTCAGTTGGTTGATGGACACCGGTTCATCGGCAAGGCCCCTGCGGCAAAAGGATTCGCAAGGGTGGGGGCAGACGCGGCCGCAAGCCAGGAGAAGGGGATTTCTTTCGCGAATGGTATTCACCGCCGCTTCATATTCACCGTTGCAGATATGGCCGATATAACGGGGAATATCAATTTCCGCAGGACAGGTCTGAGCGCAGGGCGCCAAGGCGTCATCAATGGCATTTAAATGCAGCAGCCGCTCTGAAACTGTGCGTACTTCTAAGATCGTTTTGGGGCAGGCTGCCTCACAGGCCCCGCATCCCACGCATTTTTCCTTATCCACGACCGGGTAGCCGTCAGGGCCAAGCGCAATGGCGTCAAACTTGCACGCCTGAACGCAATCGCCGAAACCCAGACACCCCACCCCGCAGTCTCTCTTTCCCCCGAACAGGGAGGTGACAGCGCTGCAAGAGTTTAAGCCGGAATATGTATACCGGTCGGTGGCCCGGTTTCCCCCGTCGCAATTATTATAAGACTTCAACGGTTCGGCAACACCGGCCTCGGATCCCATGATTTCCGCGATGGCGGATATGTTTTCCTTGCCGATGAGAATACAGGTGTTTGCCGGGGCACCGTCATTGACAATGGCCTGGGATGCCGCGGAGCATCCGGCAAATCCGCAACCGCCGCAGTTGGCCCCTGCCAGCAGACTCTCGACTTTGGCAATGCGGGGATCCTCATATACATAAAATATCTTGGAGGCGAAGCTCAGAAGCAAGCCGCACGCAGCGCCAAGCACCAATAGAAAAAGTATTGATTCAACCACAATAACCCCCGTTTTCTTCTTTATTTAAACCATTCCCTGAAAAGCAAAAAAAGCAAGCGCGATCATTCCCGCAGTGACCAGGCCGATAGAGGTGTCCTGCAACGGTTTGGGAACCCTCGCCAGCAGAATCCGTTCACGGAGACCGGCGAACAGAATCAGTGCGAATCCATAGCCGATGGCATAAGTCACGGATGCGACCAATGAGTGAAGAAAATCCATTTCCTTGTCAATATTTAACACGCACACACCCAGCACCGCACAGTTGGTGGTAATCAGCGGCAAAAAAATGCCAAGACCGGCGTATAGCGCGGGAATACTTTTTTTAAGAAACATTTCAACAAACTGCACCAGGGCCGCGATCACCACAATAAATGAAATGGTTCTGAGATATACCAGATCAAACGGCACCAGAATAAAAGTATACACCACCCAGGTAATGGTGCCGGATAATACCAGAACAAATACAACGGCCATGGCCATGCCCACTGCGGTTTCCATCTTCTTGGAAGTGCCAAGGAAGGGGCAATTCCCAAGAAACTGGGCCAGCAGAATATTGTTTACAAAAATGGTTGATATAATCAGTTCAAAATAACCGATTTGCATGGTCGTCTCCTATTTCTTCCCTATGGAATTTAATACGCACAGCATGAGTCCGAGACAAATAAACGCTCCTGGTGCCTGAACCAGAAAGCTGAACGGCTGAAAAGAGGGGAATACGGAAGCAACGGAGTAAGACATATCACCCCACACTGTCAGCGATCCGCTGCCAAAAACTTCCCGGATGGCTCCGAGAGCGCCAAGGGCGAGGGTATAGCCTATTCCGATACCCAGGCCGTCAGCAATAGAATAAACCACCGTATTTTTGCAGGCAAAGGCCTCGGCCCGCCCAAGGAGAATACAGTTCACCACGATGAGCGGAATGAACACCCCGAGCTTCAAAAACAATTCATAGGTATATGCCTGCATCACCAGTTCCACCACTGTCACAAACGTGGCAATAACAATGATAAAGCAGGCAATTCTCACTTTGGAAGGAATAATATTTCTCAGCATGGAGATCAGGATATTGCCGAACACCAGCACAAATGTGGTAGCCAAGCCCATACCGATACCGTTTTCCATTGAGGTAGTGACGCCGAGCGTTGGGCAAAGGCCCAACACCAGACGGAACGGCGGGATTTCCTCCCACAATCCTTTGGTAAATTCCTGAACAAGCGTCTTTGGCATAGTGATCTCCCTCTATTTATCAAACTGCTTGATTTGTTCTTTAATCTGGGGTTCCAGTTTCTGGTAGGTGGCCATCGCATTGGTGACCCCAGCGCAGACGCCCCGGGATGTAATGGTCGCTCCGCTGATGGCGGTAATTTTGCCGCCGTCTTTGTTGACCTTGATTTCCTTGTCCATAATGGAGACATCCTTGAATTGGGCCGCAAAGGAGGGATCATCCTTGGCTTTTGCGCCCAGACCCGGTGTTTCGCTATGGGTTGTCACAGCAGCCCCGATAACTTTGCCGGATGTCAGATTAACGCCCACCATGAGCCCGACATCCCCGCCAAACCCCTTGCCATAATTTTCAAAAGCGATGTTATCGGCTTTTCCGTCAATCTTTCCCACAAAAAAAATCTTCTCGGTTTCGCCATCCGCAATCTTGAACCTGTCCGAAATGGGATCATTGGCGGAACCCGCAAGAATTGCTTTAATTGCCGGACCTTTGACAAATGTCAACTGCTGGGCCTCAATCTGGCTGGCAAGGCCTTTGTTGAAGCCAGCCAGCACGCCTCCGGAAACGGCGCTCAGCACGGTGAGAACAACAACCATTTTAACCATTTCATTCATTTTAGACACCCTTTCCAATCGCTTTGGGTCTAATTTTATCCACCATGGGATTAACCAAATTGATTATCAAAATCGCATACAGAACCCCGTCAATATGAACGCCGATATTACGGATCATGACAGTCAGCAGACCGCCCAAAAATCCGTAAATCATCATGGGGATGAAATTCACCGGCGATGAGGCGTCTTCCGTGGCCAGGAAAAAAGCGCCGATCAAGGTATAGCCGGTAAACAGGTGAAATTCAGGCCCCGCATAAAGGGGGTTCAGCCATTTAAAACACAGGGCGGCGGCGAATATACCGGCAAGAAAAGAAATGGAAATCTCCCACCGGATAAATCCCCGGATCATCAGGTAAATCCCGGCGGCAATAAGTCCGAGTCCGCAAGTGGCGCCGATTCCTCCGATCTGGTGCCCTTTCAGGAGATCCATCATGGTAAAGGATTCCACTGCGGGCGCGCCGAAGGATTTGGACAGCACCAGGGGATAAACGGCTTTAAAATCAAATGAGTAATTTAACAGCGCGGCATTAAAATCAAACAGCGGCGCCCATCCCAGCATCAGAATGGTCATGGCCAGAACCGCGGGATTAAACGGATTTGCGCCAATGCCGCCGAAGATTTCCTTTCCGATCACCACCGCCAGAAAAGTGCCGGTAACTACCGCCCACCAGGGGGTAGTGGCCGGCATCATCATCGCCAGAATCATGCCGATAACGGCTGCATTCCCGTCTCCCACGGAAACAGGCCGCCGGGAAATAAAATTAATCAATAGTTCCCAGCCAATGGCGGATGCGATGGCAACGGCCACAACACCCACCGCCGCCTGTCCGTACTGGTAAAAGCCGGGCACCACCGCCAAAAGGCTGGCAAGCAGGATATGGCGGCTTTTTGACGCCATGCTGCTGCCATCGTGCCAAAACGGCGCATGAGAAACTGTTAGTTTTAAAGAACTGCTATACATTATTTTCCTCCGCTTCCTTCATCCGTTCCAGGGTGTATTTCGCAAGTTTGATATGCTGAAAAACCGGAATTCTGGATTCACAGACATAACTGCAAAACCCGCATTCAATGCATGAAAAAAGGTCATACAGGTCTGCCGCTTCCTGGTATTGCCGGGCTTCGAGATAGCGGACCAGCAGGTTGACCTGAATGCCGGCCGGACACATGCGGACGCAGTCACCACAGTTGGTGCAGGCAGCGTCGTAGCGTTCGGCAACCTGGCCCTGACTTTGAACAATGAGGGTATCGGTATCCGGCATCACCGGATAATCCGCCGCATATACGGAAATCCCCGTGAGGGGGCCGCCCACAATCAATTGATCCCCTTCCCCGAGTTTCTCGTTAAACTCATTTAAAATATCCTGCAGCGGCGTCCCGACAGGTGCGGAAACCAGCCGGCGAGTGCCGTCATGGGATATGAACGAAACCAGTTTTTCCAGCGGCAGTTTTCCGGTATTAAAGGCCGCGCCTATGGCGGAAACCGCCTCGGCGCTGAAAAAAGCCACGCCCGCGCCAGGGTCCGGCGCTTCTGATGATAAGACATGCTGGCGGATGAGATACGGATGGGCGGAAGGGTATTCGGAATCCACCGTTTTAACAGTGGCCCCGGAGGTTCCGGCCACCTGGGCAAGATGCTGGGGAACAATCAGAATGACATCGTGGATACCGGTAATCTTTCGAAGAAGATCGATGCCTGTTTTAATGGAAATGATGTTGTTTTTTACGAAATACTGGCGGGTGGTGCATAGTAAATCGCTGTCCGCCCCCAGAACCACAATGGTTTTTACCGGATGGTCCGGATCGAAAAAAACGTTGAAATCCGGTTTTCCAGGAAGCCCCGCCAACAAATCCCTTGCTTTTTCAAGCGACGGTGTCTGGGTGACGCTCTTAAAATAATCATCCATTGTCTGGGAGGCGTCCGCATCAATATCAATGGCTACAGCCGTAAATTTTTCTCCCAGAATTCCCACAAAAGGCGATATCCCCGATATCCGTCCGGAGCGGCTGGCAAGCAGATAAGTATCCGCTTTTCCCGTCAGCGCCACTTTTTGACCATTTTTAACCGGATCCCCGGTTTTCAACAAGGAATCCTGGCCGCCTTCAGCAGCATGTTTAATATAAAGCGTTATTTTTTTCGATGGTTTTACAACCGTCGGTTCCGCCGGGGCTTCATTAATTCGTTCATAATGCAATTTCGGTTTTACGATTCCGAAGAATGATCTTTTAATCATGGGTCAACCTATAACCACTTGACTTTTCATTAATTCATTTCCTCAAAAAATCTGAGAATCTTCTGTCGATGGCGCACATGATGACGCTGTTTTTAAAAACCGTGGCATTTTTTGCAGTCGTCATCCCCGCCTGCGGGACCGGCGCCCACATTTTCATGGCAGTTGATGCACTGTTCGTGAAAGGCGTCCGCCCGTTTTCTGGGCTCATGGCATCCGGCGCAATCATTCTTACCTGGGGTATTGCCGGATTCTTCATGGCAACCGATACATTGCTTATGAAACGCATCCTTACGATTCAGCATGGCGTCATCATCCCCGCCCGGTTCATGACAATCACTGCATAACTGCGGCTCGCCGCCCTCGCTTTCATCATAATCATGATGGCAATCACTGCATGCAAGTCCCAGATCATTACTGTGTACGTCATGATCGAATTTACCATTTTCTCCCATGGCCGGGACATATTTGCCATCCGTTTTATGACAGGCGCTGCAATCCGACGGTTTTTCGGCGCTGTCCGCTTCCTGGGTATGGTGGCAGTCCAAGCAGGCCAAACCATAATCGGCGTCATGGGTCTGATGATCAAACAGCACATTCCCGCCCACCGACTTAAACATCAGCCGCACGGGCGACTCAGGAGGCGCGGCCGTGGGCGATGCATAACAAAACACCCCGACGGCCAGGCAGACAATAGCAACGACATAAATGAGTTTGCGTTCATTCTTTAAAGACATCTATTCGGATTCCTTTCAAATAAGCCCGATACACCTTACCGGATATTTCTTATATGGCCGGTATGTGCCATACCGTCAATACACGCAAAATTCTTTTAAATCCAATTCTCACGTTACTTCCCAAAAATTAAAGATAATTTTTTATGATTTCAGGTCTTTTTTGTCAAGATGTTTTAGGTCGGATAATTTCAGATTGATGGTTCCGGGGCAATCGTCCGCAAACTTCTCCGCCATAAAAAAAGGCCGGGGATAACCGCCCGGCCTTTTTATTTTTTCACACAATACAAGGGAAATTATGGGTGTTTGTCTACCAAAGGGGTTAATCCGCCTTTCGCCTTAAAAATGTCGGAATATCATAATCCACATAGGGTTCTGATTTGTCTGCGGCATCCGTTTTGGACTTGCCGGCATTCGCGCCCGGAGACAATTTCCGGCTGATCGCTTCCTGTTTTTTCCGGATATATGTCGGCAGAACCATGACATCGTCAAAATTTTTCATCTCTTCCGGCGTCTTGGTCCGCACCATCCCACGGGATATGTCGCTTGTCCGGGAAACATCCCTGAATGCGGGCCGCATTCTTGACATATGGTTTTTCCCGTCGCTGATACCCGTTGCAATCACCGTCACCCGCAATTCATCGGTCAATGTCTCGTCCACCGAAGTGCCCCATATAATTTCCACGTCGTCATCGCCGATTTCATTAAATATCCGCTCGGACGCCTCAATGGTTTCTTCCATGGTCAATTCCGAATTACAGGTGATATTCATGAGAACGCCGCGCGCGCCCACAATGGAATTGTCTTCTAAAAGAGGATGGGAAATGGCCCTTTCTGCTGCTTCAATGGCGCGGTTTTCGCCGCTGGCCACGCCGATGCCCATAATGGCCAGACCGGCTTTGGACATGATGGCTTTCACATCGGCAAAATCCAGGTTCACAAGCCCGGGCCGCAAAATCAGATCCGTTATGCCTTTGACGGAATGGTTTAAAATTTCATCCGCCCGTTTGAACATATCGATCAACGTGGATTTTTTGGACGCCAGCCCCCTCAGGCGGTCATTGGGAATGGTGATGACCGTGTCCGCCATTTCCTTAATCCGGTTTAAGCCTTCTTCCGCCTGCTTGCTGCGTTTTTTGGCTTCAAACGCAAAGGGTTTTGTGACCACCGCAACGGTTAATGCCCCGAGTTCCTTGCAAATTTCAGCAATAACAGGAGCAGCGCCCGTGCCGGTGCCGCCGCCGAATCCGGCCGCGATAAACACCATGTGGCTGCCGGCCAGGGTCTCCCGGATCACATCCGCCGATTCAAGTGCCGCGTCCCTACCCACATTCGGGTCCGCGCCAGCGCCGAGTCCCTGGGTCAATGCCTCGCCCAGTTGAATTTTCACGGAAGCCCTGGACAAGGCCAGTGCCTGGGAATCCGTATTGGCGACAATAAACTGAACTCCCTGAAGCTGGGAATCAATCATATTGTTCACCGCGTTGCATCCCCCGCCGCCGACGCCGATGACCTTGATTTTTGCCGAACTTTCTGCCTCTACGTAAGAAAAGCCGCCCATGTTACCCTCCTTGTATGTGTTTGTGTTAATGGCAAAAACTACCCATTTGGTTTTAAACTGTCACTGCTTCAAACCCTTACTGCTTACTTTCGATTTCCCAATCCGCCTATATAATTTCCTTAAACCAGGTTCGCATGCGCGTCATAATCCGGTTAAAAATATTGGCATCCCGGATTCTGAATTTTTTCCTGGACTGGTTCCTGGCCCCATACAGCACCAGCCCCACAGCCGTGGCGTACATGGGGCTGTTGACAACATCCACGAGTCCGCTGATTCTTCTGGGGGTTCCCAGTCTCACGGGATGCTCAAATACCGATTCCGCAATTTCCGTAATGCCGTCCAGCAGGGATGCGCCCCCGGTGATGACCACCCCGGATTTAATAAAATCCTTCATGCCCGCCCGGTAAATTTCCCGTTTCATGAGCGTAAACACTTCCTCCACCCGGGGTTCCAGGATTTCCGCCAGTATCTGCCGGGGCAGATTCCGGGAGGCCGCGCCGTTCACATCCGCAATCTCAATGACCTCATCGTTTTTGACTTTAGAGGCAACGCAAGTGCCGTATTTCAGCTTAATTTTTTCCGCTTCCCCCAAAGGCGTCCTGAGGCCCACGGAAATATCATTGGTCATGTTGTTGCCCCCAAGGGACAGGACAAAGGTGTGCTTGATATTATTATTGGAAAACACCGCCATATCCGTGGTGCCGCCGCCGATATCGATGATGGCGCAGCCGACTTCCTTTTCTTCCTTGGTCATCACCGCTTCACTGGAGGCGATGGGTTCCAGGATGATATCGCAAATATCGAGGCCCGCCTTGTGGCCGCATTTGATGATGTTCTGAACGGAGGTCACCGCTCCGGTGACAATATGGATGCGGGCTTCCAGCCGGACGCCGGCCATGCCCACGGGATTTAAAATGCCCGGTTCCCCGTCCACAATAAACTCTTGGGGCAGCACATGAATGACCTCCCGGTCCATGGGAATTGCCACCGCCGTGGCGGCTTCCACCACCCGGTCCACATCCGACTGAGTAATTTCATTTCCCTTGATGGCGATGATGCCGTTGCTGTTAAAACCGGTGATATGGCCCCCGGCAATGCCGGCATAAACGGAGGAGATTTCGCACCCAGCCATCATTTCAGCTTCTTTTACCGCTTTATTGATGGACTCCACCGTGGATTCGATATTCACCACCACCCCTTTTCGCAGCCCCAGGGACGGGTGTGTCCCGATTCCGATAATATTGATGGTTTCCCCCGACAGCTCCGCCACCACCGCGCAAATTTTTGTCGTTCCGATATCCAGACCGACAATGATCTCTTCCTGATTTTTCAAATTAAACCTCCTTTTTATCTTTTTCGGTATCCTGTTCGATGCCGGGTTTTGCGACAACGCTGTCCGGGTTTCTCAGGTCCATTGATTCTATAAACGGAATGATTTTATGGGTGGAGAGATAGGCCAATATCCGCCCCAACTGGCGGCGCTTCACATCATAATCGCCGTATCCGAGCTTGACCATCCGCACCGGACCATCGATTTTCAGGGTCAATCCCACTTCCTTGTCGATGAGAATATGTTTGATGCTCTTATTTGAAACCACCCCGCCGGGCGCGCTCCCGTCCTTTAATATGTCGATCACGGCGGACAAAAACGGCGCCTCCGGTGTTTCCGGCGTCTTCCAGTCGGAATAACTGATGCCGGACATGACCGGCAATCCTGCCGCTTCCGTTTCCGTGGCTTCCTTGAAAATAACGCCATCCGTGTTGACCAGAAACGGCTTGCCGAAATCAATCACAGCCATCGGCTTCTGCTCCTGTATGCGGATGGATATGATGCCTGACTCGGTTCTACTGATCTCCGCTTTCGCAATCCAGGGATGGGCCAGCAGTTTTTTCTGAATGGCTTTTAAATTCATGGAAACAAAATTGTCGCCTTCTTTTATCTTCGCCGCATCCAGAATCTGATTTCTTGAGAGACGCTCACTCCCTTCCACCGCTATGGTATCGGCCCGGAAATAATCGGCGTCGGTCTGAGTAATGAAATCATGAATAAAAATAAAAATCAGAACCATGGAAGCTATCGACAATCCGACAAAGACTATTTTGATAAGGAGGTGCAGGCGCTGCCGCGCAGGCACGGCGGCCTTTTTCACCGGCGGTTTCGACTTGTATCGGTTCTTCTTCTTATTTTTATTTTTAATTCCCAACAATTTGCACTTCCGGTTCTAAATAAATGGTGAATTTTAAAAGTATCTTCTCCCGCACCATCTCCATAAGCGTAAGGATATCGGCGGCGGATGCATTTCCCCGGTTCACAAAATAATTGCCGTGCAGGGTGGACACCTCGGCGTCATTCACCCGAAGCCCTTTTAACCCCGCCATATCAATGAGTTTTCCCGCAGGCTCGCCGTCCGCCGGATTTTTAAAAAAACAGCCCGCGCTGGCAAGATGGACCGGCTGGGCGGATTTGCGTTTTTTCAGCAGCCTGCCGGCTTCCTCCGCCAGGGCTTCGGAAGAACCGGCAGCCAGGGAGAATTGCCCGTCAATAATGACGAACTTATCCATAGCCATGGATTCCGGCAATGCCATCCGGCGGTAGCCGAAACGCAGCCGGGAGGCATCCAGGCTTATGATCCCGCCGTCTGGCCCCATCACCCGGACGCTCTCAAGCACGCCGCCCATGTCGCCGGTTGCGGTGCCGGCGTTCATCCGGATCGCGCCGCCAACGGTTCCGGGTATGCCAACCGCGAAATTCATTCCCGAAAGCCCCTTGTCAATGGCATACCGGCACAATTTATGTAATTTGGCGCCTGCCATGGCGGTAATTTTTGTGGCGGCGGTTTGAAAAATTTCCGATAAACGGCTGGCCATTGAAATAACAACCCCGGGAAACCCGCCATCTTTCACCAGAAGATTGGTGCCGCCGCCCAAAATCAGAAACGGCAGACTGTTGTCCCGGAGAAAAGGCATCAAAAACGCCAGATCGCTTTCATCCGCCGCCATGACCAGCGCGTCCGCCGGTCCCCCCACCCGGAAAGAAGTATGGGCGGACATGGGCTCATCAAACCGGATACGGCCGGTGAAACGCTGCTCTAATTGATTTTTAAGGGTTGCTTCTATTGCCATAAGCCACGCAAACATGATTAATACAATTTCGCCGGTCAGGAATTGAGGGCGTTTATCAAGGCTTCCCCGGTTTTCCAAACATCCCCCGCGCCCAGGGTCAGCACCAGATCCCCCTGCCGGGAGATCTCTTTTAAACGGCGCACGGCGTCCGCGGCCCCATCCAAGCAGGTGACATCTTTATGGCCGTGACGTTTAATGCCTTCACCGAGCATGATATGATCCACCCCTTCGATGGGGTCTTCGCTTGCCGCATATATCGGCAGCAGCATCAACACATCGGACTGATTAAACGCCCGGCTGAACTCATCGGCCAGTGCCCGGGTCCGGGTATAACGGTGAGCCTGAAACAGCACCACCAGGCGGCGGCCCGGCCAGCTCTGACGAATCGCCTCAAGGGTGACCTTGATTTCCGTGGGATGGTGGCCGTAATCATCGATAACCTTGATGCCCCTGGCCTCGCCCTTGATTTCGATGCGCCGTCCCACGCCCTGCAGCCGTTCCAGGGCATACCGAATCCGCTCAAACGGTATTTCCAGTTCCAGGGCTACGGAAATACTGGCCAGGGCATTGTATACATTGTGGCTGCCCGGCATATTCAGCACTACTTCCCCTAAGGCGGCGCCCTTGCGAAAAACGGTAAACCGGCTTTGGAGGCCGTCAAATATAATATCCCTGGCCTGAAGATCCGCCTGGGCAGTGAGCCCGTAGGTAACAAACCGCTTTTTGATTTTTGGAATAATGTCCTGCACCGGTTCATTGTCCAGGCACAGCACCGCCAGCCCGTAAAACGGAATACGGTCGATAAAATTTAAAAACACGGACTTGATATTTTCAAGATTTCCATAAAAATCGACATGTTCAAGATCAATATTGGTCACCACCGCGATGGTGGGGGAAAATTTCAAAAAAGAGCCGTCGCTTTCGTCGGCTTCCGCGACAATATAATCCCCGCCCCCCAGCACGGCATTGGTGTTGATGCTTTTTAATTTGCCGCCGATCACCACCGTGGGGTCCAGCCCGCCCTCGGCCAGAATCCCCGCCAGCATGGAAGTGGTGGAGGTCTTGCCATGGGCGCCGGCCACCGCGATGCTGTATTTAAGCCGCATAAGCTCCGCCAGCATTTCAGCCCTGGGAATCACGGGGATGGATGCCTCAAGCGCGGCCCGGACTTCGGGATTGTCAGGCCGGATGGCCGAGGAGATGACCACCACATCCACGTCTTTGATATGATCGGCCGCATGTCCTTTATAGATGGTTCCGCCCAGTTTCCCCAGCCGGTCGGTGATGTCGGACGCAGCCGCGTCCGAACCGGACACCCGGTAACCAAGATTAAGCAGCAATTCGGCGATACCGCTCATGCCGATGCCGCCGATGCCGACAAAGAAAATATGATATTGTTTACGATACATAAAAGCTCTTATTGCCTGATTGTTATTTGGCGCTTGCCGTTTGCGCCCTGGCTTGAATAATCCGGTAAATATCATCCACAATTTTATCCGCGGCATCCGGGCGGCTAAACTCCCGGATCTTTTCCCCGAGAGCGGTGAGCGCCTCCGGATGACCGGCATAATATTCGATTCTTTCCGCCAGCAGTTCTCCGGTGAGGTTTTCCTCCAGCACCATTTCAGCGGCCCCGGCGTCCACAAGGGCTTTAGCGTTAAACACCTGATGGTTGTCCGCGGCAAACGGAAACGGAATGAACACCGCCGGTCTGCCGGCCGCGGTTAATTCCGCCACGGTCGTCGCACCGGACCGGCAGATCACGAGATCCGCCTCTTTGTACCGGGCGGCCATATCGGTAAAAAAAGGCGCCACTTCATGGCGGATCTGTTTTTCCTGATACACGCCGCGCACCCGGTCTTCATCCGCAACCCCGGTCTGATGGATCAGGGTATAACGGCCGGGATCCTTCAGGCAGTCCACGGCTTCCAGCATCGCCATATTGATCCGGTGCGCGCCCTGACTCCCGCCGGAAATTAGAATCGTGAACCCCGCCGGTTTCTGGTCCGCTTGCGCCGGAGCGCTTTTTTGAATGACTTGCAGGATTTCATCCCGGACCGGATTCCCGGTAAAAACCACCTTGTCCGGATGCTTAAATATAACACCCGGAAACGAAACATAAATACGCTGAACAAAACCCGACAGCATCCGGTTGGTGAGCCCCGAAATGCTGTTCTGCTCACAAATGACCCTTGGAATCCGCATCACCCAGGCGGCCAGCACCACCGGTCCTGCGGAATAGGCTCCCATGCCGACAACCGCATGGGGCTTGAACGTCAGCATCAGTTTTATGGATTCCATCAAGCCTTTGGGCAGTTTCATCATGGAGCTGAGTTTCGCAAATATATTTTTTCCCTTGATGCCTTCGGCTGAAATTCGTTTTTTGGCGTAAGGTGTAAGGGCGAGCACCGTTTCTTCTATTTTTTTCCCGCTGGTCACAAAACAAATTTCCGTTCCCGCCTGTCTTTTGACAAAGGCCTCGGCAATGGCGATGCCGGGGAACAAATGCCCGCCAGTGCCGCCGCCGGCAATCACCACCCGCAGTGCCTCATATACAACCGGATCTGTCTTCATCGTTTCTGAGACGCCCATATATTCATCAAGACACCAATAAGTCCCAAATTAATGACCAAGGATGAGCCACCGTAACTTAAAAACGGCAGGGTCAGCCCCTTGGTGGGCAAAAGGCTCAGGTTGACCGCCATATTAATCACCGCCTGGAGGGTGATGGATACCGTAATGCCAAGGGCCAGCAAGGAACCGAAAAAATCCCGTTCCGTTTTTGCAATGCTTAGCCCCCGCCATAAAATAACCATATAAAGGGCCATCACCATAAGCACCCATCGCAGGCCGCCTTCCTCGCCGATAACGGAAAAAATAAAGTCCGTATGCGGGTCCGGCAAATAAAAAAGCTTTTGATACCCCTGGCCGAACCCTTTTCCCCAGAGTCCGCCGGAACCAAAACCCATGAGCGAATGAATCACCTGGTATCCTTCGGCCTTGGGATATTGCCAGGGATCCCAGAAGGATAGAACTCGCTTTAACCTGTATGAACTTGAAAATATTAAATAAATCGCCGCAGGTATCACTACGAGAAGGGCTGTGGTAACCAGTTGTCGAATGCTGACCCGGCCGGCGAACATTATGACCCAGCCCATGGCCCAGAAAATGACCACGGACCCGTAATCCGGCTGAAGCAGAATCAGGATGGAAAACATGGAAAGCACCACCAGATGGGGAAAGAATCCAACAATAAAGGACTCAATGCGATCCTGCTTTTTGGCGATGGAATAGCCCATAAACACAATCAGGGCAAACCGCGCCAGCTCAACGGGCTGAAACCGGAACCAGAAAAACTCAATCCACCGCACCGACCCCTTGACCTCCCGGCCCATGCCTTCCAGCAATACCACCGCCAGAAGTCCCATGGCACCGGCAAACAGCAGGTAAGACGTCCGGCGATACATCTGATAGGGGATATATCTGCCCGCCAAAAACGCAAACAGGCCCAGAACAGCGGAAATCAACTGCCGGTTAAAGAAATAATATTCATTCTGATAGTCATGCAATGCGATGGCGGAGCTGGCGCTGTATACCATGGCAATGCCCATTCCCGTGAGCAGCAGCACCGGCAGCAAAATGGTCACATCATAAGACAATACGGCTGTTTTTTCAGTTGTCTGTTCCATCATCACCGACCTGTTAATTGCGCGATTGAGTTGACAAAATCATCCCCCCGATGGGCGTAACTGGTATACATGTCAAAACTGGAACATGCCGGGGACAGCAGCACGGTATCGCCGCTGACGGCAATGCCCGCAGCCAAGGCCACGGCTTCCCGCATGGTTTTAGCCGGTTCAATGTTTACTGTGTCTTTCAGCGCCGACGTTATTTTTTCTGCGGCCTCGCCCATGACGATGAGTTTTTTGACGCAGCGACGCACCTGGGGCTTCAGGCTTTCATAGCTTCCGCCTTTGTCCCTGCCCCCCATAATCAGGACCACTGAGCCGGAGAAAGATTCCAGGGCCCGGACCACGGCATCCACATTTGTGGCCTTGGAATCATCATAAAAAGCCACGCCACTTATGGTATCCACATATTCCACCCGGTGGTGAAGACCCTTAAAAATATTGAGCCCACCCTTGATGCCCGCCAGGGTTCCCCCCACCGCCAGGGTCGCAAGCCCGGCGGCAGCGATATTTTCAAGGTTGTGCCGGCCTTTCAAAAAAATATCCGCGCAGTCCACCGCCTGATTCCCGTCATCCGGGGTATGAAACCAGAGGGTCAAATCTTCGATCCAGGCCCGGTTATCAATCATCTCATTGCAGTTATAAGCGAATTTCGTTGCGGTGAGATTTTTGGATACAGCAAGAATGGCCGGGTCCGCCGCATTGATAATACAGATATCGCTGATTTCCTGATTTTCAAAGATTCTTGCCTTGGACCGGGCGTAATCGTCAAAATCCGCATACCGCTCCAGATGATCATCCGTAATATTCAAAATCACGCTCACATGGGGCCGGAAAAGGTCAATGGTGTCGAGCTGAAAACTGCTGATCTCCGCCACAATAAAATCCACCCCTTCCTGGCGGTCGATAAATTCAACCAGCGGGGTGCCGAGGTTTCCGCCCACGAGAACCTGAAAGCCTGATAACCGGAGCATCTCCCCCAACAGCTCGGTGACAGTGGATTTGCCGTTGGTGCCGGTAATCGCAAGAATGGGCGTGTGAAGAAACCGGTACGCCAGTTCAATTTCCCCGATCACGGGAATGCCCTTGGCTTTTGCATACATAACCGGACCAATGGTATGGGGCACGCCTGGGCTTAAAACAATCAGGTCCGCGTTTTCAAAGGTGGCGATCTCATGACGGCCCGCCTCGATTGTGACGCCCAGATCCTTCAGAACCGGCATGACAGCCCCAAGTTCTTCCGGCGGACGAATATCCGTGACCGTCACCAAAGCCTTCCGGGAAACCAGAAATCTGGCCATGGAAACCCCGGACCGGCCGAGCCCCGCCACCACGATATGTTTATTTTCAAGATCCATTAATCGGTCCATCACTTGATGCTTTACCTCAATTTCAACGTGCTGATGGCAAACAGCGCCAGAATGATCGCAATAATCCAGAACCGGACAATCACCTTGGATTCCGGCCAGCCCTTTAATTCAAAATGGTGGTGCAGGGGCGCCATGCGAAAAATCCGGTGGCCGTGCGTCATTTTAAAATACCCCACCTGAAGGATGACGGACATGGCTTCCATCACGAAAAGGCCCCCCACCAGCACCAGCAGAATTTCCTGTTTGGTGACCACCGCGATGATGCCCAGAAGCGCGCCCAGGGGCAAAGACCCCACATCCCCCATGAATATCTGGGCCGGATAGGCGTTAAACCATAAAAAACCAAGGCCCGCACCCGCGATAGCGCCGCAAATGATGGTGGCTTCGCCGCATCCAGGAACAAAACTGAGCTGAAGGTATTGGGCGATTTTGGCGTGACCCGTCACATAGGCGAACAACATATAGGTGGCGGCGGCAACCGTCACCGGACCAATGGCCAGGCCATCCAGGCCGTCCGTCAGATTGACGGCGTTGGACGCCCCCACGATCACGAGAATGGCGAAAAGAATATACCAGGGCCCCAGATCCGGGGTGACGGTCTTGAAAAATGGGATCGTCACCTGGGTGTGAAATCCCGGATACTTATAAATGATGAACCCGGCGATACCGGCGATGAGTACCTGCCAGACCATCTTCCCCCTGGCGCTTAATCCGGTATTGCGTTTTTTAATCTGCTTTAAATAATCATCGGTAAAACCAATGGCGAAATATCCGGCCCCCACAAACAGGATGAGCCAGATATAAACGTTTTTTAAATCCACCCACAGCAGGGTTGACACAAAAATGGACAGAAGAATCAATACGCCGCCCATGGTGGGAGTTCCGGCCTTGCTCTGATGGCTTTCCGGCCCGAGTTTCCGGATATACTGGCCGATCTGTTTTTCCGTGAGGGTTCGAATCACGTAAGGCCCCAGCACAAAACTGATGGTCAGGGCGGTCAGGCTGGCGCAGATGGTTCGAAACGTGATATACCGGAACACGTTGAGCCCTGAAAAATCCGCCTGAATCATATTAAACAAGTGATACAGCATGAGAATATCCAAAAATGAATTAGGTAGTTATATCCGTTTCGGAAAGCAGTTGAACCACGGTTTCCATCCCGACACTTCGGGAGCCTTTCACCAGCACCCAGTCTCCCGGCGAGAGCGTTTCCAAGAGCTTTGCGGCCAGGTCCGGTTTTTCCCCGATAATGACCCGATCCCCGGCCATGCCCTGGCTGACCGCCCCTTTTTTCACGGCAGGGGCAAACTCACCGGTTAAAAAAAGCAAATCCACGCCGGACTGGGCGGCGACGCGGCCGATGCCCTCATGCAGGCGCTCGGAATCCGGCCCCAGTTCCCGCATGTCTCCTGCGGCCAGCACGGCTTTTTGCGCGCCTTTTAACGAGACCAGGGTTTTGATGGCCGCTTCCATGGAACCCGGATTGGCGTTATAGGAATCATCGATAATAAAAAACCCCCGCCGGGATTTCCGAACGTCCATGCGGCCATGCACCGGCGAAAACGCCTTGATGCCCGCCCGAATCTCTTGGGCGGAAACGCCCGCGAGATAACCTGCGGCGGCGGCGGCCAATGCGTTTGACACCATAAACTGTCCGGGCACGGGAATTTTAATCTGAATCTTTGCCGGAATGCTGCCAGAAGGAAACACCAGGGTGAACCGGGTGCCGAATCCGTTGGTCGAGATATCCGCTTCAATATCGTTCTCTATAGCAATGCCCCGGAAATCGGCATCCTTGCCTTGTCCGAAATACACCACCCGCCGATTCGCGGTTGCGCCCAAGCGCAGTCCGCAAGGGTCATCCCCATTTAGAATAACAACTCCAGATTCTTTAATATTTTCAATAAGTTCACCTTTTGCCGCCATCACGTTTTCCAGGCTTCCCAATCCTTCCAGATGGGCCGGGGCAATATTGGTGATGATGCCTACATCCGGCTGGCAAATTTCAGACAATCTGCGGATTTCACCAGGGTGGTTCATGCCCATTTCCACCACCGCCGCCTGATGGGAACCGTCCAGACGCAGCAGGGTCAGAGGAACCCCGAATTCATTGTTGAGATTCCCCGTGGTCTTGAGGGTTTTATATTTTTGGGCCAGCACGGAAGCCGTCATTTCCTTGGTGCTGGTTTTTCCATTAGAGCCGGTAATGGCCACCACGGGAATTTGAAACCTTTGGCGATGAAACGCGGCCATATCGCCCAGGGCACGGATTGTGTCTTTTACGGCAACGCAGCAGATACCCGCTTTTTTAAAAGAGGCGATGTCATCCCCCCCCACCATCCTGCGATCCACCACAAGGCCCTTGACGCTCGAAGCTGTTACCTGTGGAATAAAGGCATGACCGTCATGGGTCGCGCCCCGCACCGCAACAAAAATATCTTTTGAAGAAATGGTGCGGGAATCAATGGATACGCCCTCAAACAAGCAGGAATCGCCGCCGCACAATGATTCCCCGCCTGTGGCATGCATCATATCCGCCATTGTCCATAAAACCGGGGCCATTAATTTCCCTCCGCTTCCATCAGAGCTAAGGCAGCCATGGCTTTTTCCCGGTCATCAAAATGGTATTTTTTTTCGCCGACAATCTGGTAATCTTCATGACCCTTGCCGGCAATCAGCACCGTGTCTCCGGGCAGCGCAATAACGATCGCAAGAGCGATGGCCTTTTCCCGGTCAGGGCAAACCACAAAACCGGATTCCGAAAAACCGTCCGTCAGCGAGGAAAGCGCATATTCCCTTTGGAGATTGGGACTCACGCCTGCTCGGATATCATTAATAATGGCGTCCGGGGATTCGGTCCGGGGGTTGTCCGATGTGATAATGGCAAGATCGCTTAAACGGGTTACGATTTCACCCATTTGCGGCCGTTTTTTCCGATCCCTGTCCCCCCCGCACCCGAACACGCAAATCAGCCGGCCGGTGACAATTTCCCGTAATGTGGAAAGAACATTTTGGAGCGCATCCGGCGTATGGGCGTAATCGATATAAATATGCCGGTTGGTGCGGCTGGGAATGCGTTCAAGTCGGCCGGGCACGCCTTGAAATGATTCAATTCCCTTAACAATATCCGAAAGGGCCAGACCCATAATCACGCCGGCACCCGAAGCGCATAGAATATTCTCCAGATTATAGCGACCCACAAGGGTTGAGTGAAAGGGAACCGCGTTATTGCCAAATAAAATTTTTCCCTTTGTGCCGTACTCGTCAAACACAATGTCACTGGCGGCGACCGCGCTGGACGGGTGTGTCCCCACGGCAATCACGCGCATATCCGTTAATGCGCCCAAAAGTTCCCGGCCCTTTTCATCGTTCTGATTGATCACCGCCCCGGCATGGGGGGCTTTTGGACCACTGGCCAGATACTCAGTAAAAAATCGTTTTTTACAGGAAAAATAATCGGCCATGGTGCCGTGAAAATCAAGATGGTCCTGGGTCAGATTGGTAAAAATACCCAGATCAAACCGGCAATTGTAAATACGATCCAGTGCCACCCCATGGGAAGACACTTCCATCACCACATGGGTCACGCCAGCCCCCGCCATTTCAGCGAGGATTTTCTGCAAATCCAGGGATTCCGGTGTTGTGAGGGGATTGGGAAATATCCGGCCCTGGTACCGGTAATTAATGGTGCTGATGACCCCGACGTCAATGCCCAAACCTTTCAGCATCTGCTCGATAAGATAGGCGGTGGTGGTCTTGCCGTTGGTGCCGGTAATGCCTATCAGATATAATCGGTCTGACGGGTTGTTATAAAACGCTGCGGACATGGCTGCCAGGGCCTTACGGGTATTGTCCACCGTGACCACCGCCACCCCGCCAGACGATGAATGATAGGTGTGGGAGCTTTCAATCACCACCGCAGAAGCGCCTTTGGCCACTGCATCCTCAATAAACCGGTGACCGTCCACATGGGTTCCCTGTATGGCAACGAACATGGCGCCTTTGGTCACCCGGTCGGATCGATACTGGATGGCGGATATCTCTGGATCAAAATCCTGCCCGGCGGCTTTGGGCATAACGCTTGCGCGCGCCGATGCAAATGGGGAAATGATCCGTGAAAGCTTCATGCGCCCAGATCTCCACCGCCGATGGATACGTTTAACTGCTCTTTTTCAGGCTTTGGCGTCTCAGGAATAACGGGCGGGACATTGAGATAATTAAATGTCTCCTGCACAATTTCCTTAAATACCGGGGCCGCCACAAGACCGCCGTAATGGTGTTTCTGGGGAGAATCAATCACCACCAGAATTGCCAGTTCCGGAGACTCCATGGGGGAAAATCCCACAAACACGCCGTTGTATTCGCAGTTATGATAGTTGCCCTGGGCATTGAGCTTCTGGGCCGTGCCGGTTTTGCCGCAAACTGTATAGCCCACGGGCACGGACTGGGTGCCGGTGCCGCCTGGAAGGGTGACGGCATTCATCATCTTCACCAGCATATCAGCGGTTTTTTCTGAAATCACCCGCCGTTTTTCTTGCGGTGGGAACTCTTTGACGATATTTCCCTTTGCATCCGTAATCGCCTCCACCAGATGGGGGGTCATCATCACCCCTTTATTGGCAATGGTTGAAATCCCCGTCACCAGTTGAATGGGCGATACGGTCAGCCCCTGACCAAAGGTGACGGTGGCCTGGTCGATGGGCCGCCACAATTTATAATGGCGCATCAGTCCTTTTGCTTCTCCGGGGCAGTCAATGCCGGATTTTTCGCCCAGGCCGAAATTTCTGAGCGTATTGTAAATCACCTCCGGCCCGATGATTTCTCCGATTTTAACAGCCCCGATATTGCTGGACACTTTGAGCACATCAAAGGCCGTCAGTGGCCCATATTTATGGGTATCGCTGATGGTGCACCCGCCCACCCGGTACCGGCCGTTTTCACAAAAAAACATCTTTTCCGGCGTCACCAGACCGGATTCCAGGGCTGCGGCCATGGTAAACACCTTCATGGTGGAGCCGGGTTCAAAGGTATCGGTAATGGCCCGGTTGCGCCGGATGGTTTCCGGAAATGACCTGTAAGCATTCAGGTTAAACGTGGGATACTGGGCAATGGCCTTGATGGCACCGGTTTTGGGATTCATGACGATGGCGACGCCGCCTAAAGCATTATTGTCCACAACGGATTTTTTTAAAGCTTCCTCGGCGATATACTGGATGGTGCCGTCAAGGGTCAAAATCAGATTATTGCCTTCACACCCGGCGGCCGCCGGTTCCAGGGTGTCAAACACACGTCCTCTCCGGTCCTTGATAATGGTCCACCGCACGGGGTCGCCCTGAAGTTCCTGTTCAAAATACTGTTCCAGGCCTTCAAGCCCCTGGCCGTCCACCCCGGTGAACCCAATCACGTGCGCGGCAAGGGATTTCGCCGGATACACACGACAAAAACTGGAGTCAAACTCAAACCCGAAAATTTTTCGGGTTTGAAGTTCCACTTTTAATGCCTGGGCCGTGGCGGGAGACGCCATCCGGTTTATAAATTTGAATTCATTTTTTAATTTAAAAATCTGAGAAACACTGGCTTCATCCATATTGAGAATATCAGCGACAACTTTTGCCAGATCGTTCTTTTCCGCATCGGTTAATTTAATTTCTTTGCTTTTCTCGATTCTGCGGATGTTCTTCGGATGAACGCCGATCTCGACGATCTCCGTATCCATCGCCAGTTCCCGGTGTTTGGCGTCATAAATCACCCCGCGTTTTCCCCGGCCTTTAAATTCCTGGCTGTATTCGGAACTGGCCCGGCCGGAAAGGGAATCCCCCTCAATAAGCTGCACATAAGATACATAAAGGCCGACAATGGCATACAGCGCCGAAATAAACACGCCAATGACAAGAATACGGTGATTCCGCACCTCAAATCGCTTATTTTCCACTTTGGGTGATTTCATGGGATTGTAATTACCTGTTCGGGTTCGGGTATTGTCAGTTGCTCAAACTGCTCTTCGACAATTTTCGCCAGCATCTCGGGCGATTTGAGGTGAACCAGCTCAATGGTCAGATATTTCTGCATATGTTTGAGATCCTGCTGCTGTTTTTTGGCGCTGGTAACGTCATAGCCGGTGCGGATGCATTGCACCCCGCACCATGTCTTAAAAAACAATTCCATCATAAACAGGGTCACAAAAACGATACCTATTACAAGCACGCCGGGGGTAAAAATTTTCGGACGTATTTTTTTGTTTGTGTTCATTGTTTGCCAAATATCTTTCGTGAAATCATCTTGCCGCTTGCAACGCCTTCGCTTTGGATTGCTTAAAGCGCTACAGTTTTTCCACGACCCGCAGGCACGCGCTTCTCGCCATGGGGTTAGCGGCCAATTCCCTTTCTGTTGGGCGAACGGCTTTCCGTGTCAAAATTTTGACTTTTTTTTCGGGATGACAGACACATTCGGGAAAATCCGGCGGGCAGGTGCAATTTCCTTCCCATAGCCTGAACCGTTTTTTGACAATGCGGTCCTCAAGGGAATGAAAAGATAAAAAACACATTCTGCCGCCTGGGTTTAAACAGTCGAGGGCGCTGTCTAAAAAAGCTTCAAGGACTTCCAGCTCTCTGTTCACGGCGATGCGCAGGGCCATAAACACCTTTGTGGCCGGGTGTTTCTTACGTTGATGCAGGGCCCGGCCGGGAATGGCATCGCAGACAACTTTTACCAGCTCCCCGCTGGTGCGGATTTGCTGTTCGGCTCTCACCATGACAATTTTTTGGGCGATTTTCCTTGCCCATCGTTCTTCACCAAGATCTCTAAAAATCGTTTCAAGCTGCGTTTGGGTTTCATTGTTGACGATATCCGCTGCTGTTATTGCGGCAGCGGCGTTCATGCGCATGTCAAGGGGTTCATTCTTCTGGAAACTGAAACCGCGGCCGCTGTTTTCCAACTGATAGAGGGAGAGACCCAGATCCGCGATAATGCCATCAACCTTAAGAATATTTAACTGTGACAGGAGATTCGGAAGGTGAACGTAGTTCTCATGAAACAAACGGACATTCGCGCCAAAAGGCTTTAACAACCGCGTTGCGTTCGTGATGGCATCCGCGTCCTGGTCTATGCCGATCAACAGGCCGTCAGGGTAAATTTTTTCGAGAATTGCTCTGGAATGGCCTGCCCCGCCCACCGTACAGTCCACATAGCGGTTTCCCGGCTTGCAGTTCAGATACGCGATAATTTCGTCTAACATGACGGGGGTGTGTCGATACATCATGACGTTAAAGTCCTAATTTTGCGATTTCTGTCTTGACCTCCTCTTTTTGCAGAAGCACGTCCTGGGTTTCCTGGTCTCTTTCATCCCATACCGGCTTGCTCCAGATTTCAAAATGGTCTATCACACCGGCAACGGTGATTTCATTTTTGAGCTTTGCATATTTTCTGAGATCCGGGGGAATAAGAATGCGGCCTTGTTTATCCAGAGAAATATTTGCGGCCCCGCCGATAAAATACCGTTTGAACTGGCGCATGTCTTCGCCTGATTCAGCGTTATCGCGAACTCTGCCTTCGATGATATCCCATGCGGGCAATGGATACACCACAAGGCACCCGTCCAGCCGAGAAACCATAACCTCATCGTCTCCGAAATGTTCAATAACCTTGCGGAAGCGGACAGGGAGGATGATGCGGCCTTTTTCATCAATGGCATGCGTTGATGAGGCCCGGAAAACGGGTTTAAAATTTGACATGGAATGGCACCCCCCCACAATCATCCACTTTTCACCACAATTATTTTTTACGGTATAGAATTCCGGAATATTGTCAAGAAAAAAGAAAAAAAAGTTTATTATCATTAATGATTCGATAGTATTAAAAAATATGGGGGGTGGTGGAGTTTTGTGGAGGGATAAAAACAGCGTTGATCATTGTTTCGGCAATTGTAGGGGAGGGCTTTACGCCCGCCTTTTTCGGGCGGGGATAAACACCGCCCCTACTTCGTGTTCTTCGCGTTCTTGTATGGTTTTAAATCGCGATGGACAGATAGAATAATAAAGATTAATCTTTCTTTTCAAGGTATTGCAGCATGCCACGGATGGCGTTGACGGAAAAAAAGTCCTCCCGCTTGCGAATCTGGGCAGGCAGGCGGTTTTTCCGGGCGTAAACCGGATCGGTTGCGGTCAAATCATCAATAATGGCCTGCATATCCGGATGCTCCGAACGCATCCGGTGCCGTCGGACCACCTCCACCCAAAGCAAAAGCTGCTCCCTTGCGGTTTCAAGAATTTCCGGGCCGTTTTCCCAACGGCCATAATGGGAAAAATACAGGGGCCGGCCAAGAAAAGGCCGGAGGGCGTCCATGCTTTCCAGAAAATCCTCCAGCACAAATACCGGGGGCGTTGCCGGGCGCAGATACATCGTGCCTTCCAATTCCAGAAAAATCCCGAATACTTCTCCGCAAAACAAAAATTCCTTCCCCGCGAAGCACTGATGATGGGCCGCGTGGCCAGGGGTGGGAATCACCTGGACCCCGTCTTCAAAAGGAATTTCTTCTGCCGTCATGAGATTTTCCGGAGGCACCGGCAGCATCTTTCCATAAACACGGGCCACATCCCCCAGAATTTTCAAAGACCCTTCCCACAGCCGTTCCGGATCCATGAGGTGCGGGACCGCTTTTTCATGGCAGACGACTTTTGCCTCCGGAAACCGCCGGATCACATGGCCGATGCCGCCGCTGTGATCCATGTGGATATGGGTCAGAAAAATCCAGTCCAACTGCCGCACGTCATATTGGTCCAATGCGTCAAAAAGCGCCGCCACAGTGCAGGCCGGGCCGGGATCCACCAAAAAATTTCCCTCCCGGCCCCGATACAGCCAGGCGGAAATAAACCGGGTATAATTTAATGCCGGAACATCCAAATCAATCAGGTGGAGCATGGTGTTTTCCTTTCAAAAACAGGAGTTTTATTTCTGATAACGCTTTTATTTGACCGGCCGTGGAGATAACGATAGATTAAAATGCTTCATTCAAACAATAAAAAAAAGGTTCAATATGACAATCGCTTTTCTCGCCATCATTTCTGGTTTGGGGCTTCTTGCATGGAGCGCGGATCGATTTGTGGAGGGCGCGGCCGCCACCGCACACCATTTTGGGATGCCGCCGCTCTTGATCGGCATGGTCATCGTCGGGTTCGGCACATCCGCTCCTGAAATGGTGGTTTCATGCATTTCCGCCTATCAGGGCAATCCGGGCCTCTCCCTTGGCAACGCCTATGGTTCAAACATCGCCAATATCGCGCTTATCTTTGGATTGACCGCGCTGATTGGCCCCATTTCCGTCAAGAGCCAGGTGCTGAGAAAGGAATTGCCCATACTCACGGCGGTCACGGCCCTGGCCGCTTATCAAATATGGGACGGCGAGATCACCCGTCTGGATGCAGCCGTCCTGATGGGCACATTCGGCAGCCTGATGGCCTGGACCATCTGGTGCGGCCTGAAAAAAGAAGCGGATACACTGGGGAATGAAATCGAACACAAATTTGAAGAAAAAACCCTGCCGCCCGGCCGGGCGGCCTTCTGGCTCGTCATCGGCCTGATCCTGCTGATCGCCAGTTCCCGCGTTCTGGTCTGGGGTGCGGTGAAAATCGCCCAAGGGTTCGGGGTGAGCGACCTGATTATCGGCCTGACCATTGTGGCCGTGGGCACGTCCCTGCCGGAGCTGGCGTCGTCGATCATCGCGGCGCGCAAAGGTCAACATGACATCGCCCTGGGCAATGTTATCGGCTCCAACCTCTTCAATACCCTGGCCGTAGTGGGCATTGCGGGAATCATCCGCCCCATGCGCGTGGGGCCGGAAGTCTTCTCCCGGGACATTTCGGTCATGGCGGGGCTGACAGTCTCTCTCTTTGTTATCGGCTACTGGTTTCGGGGAATCGGCACCGGGCGCATCAACCGGATCGAAGGCGCGCTTCTGATCATTTGTTATATCGCTTATACCGCATATCTGGTTGCCGGTGCCTTTAATGTGTAAATATTTTTTTTATTTATAATCATGGGTTCCCAGGATCACGGGAACGCCGGTTTTATCCTGGAGAATTTTTGCCATTTCTTCCGCCGAGGCATAGGGGCAGGCGGGTTTCGCATTGGCCATGCATGAACTGATATAAATGGCATCGGGTTTTACTTCCGACAATTTGATTGCCATGCCGGTGTTCGGGGCAAGGCTCCGGCCCGGGCATTCACATTTCACAAACGCAACCACTGCGGAAGCCTCTTCAAACTTTCCCTCACCCATTGCCGCTGCTTTCAGGCACCGCCATTCACCCGGGCATCCGTATCCACTGTCCATATAAGCGCCGCATCCGATTATCGCTACTTTTTGCATTTTTTACTCCTTTTGTTGTCAATGTTTTAATCTCATGATTTCAAGCAACCGCCACGCCACATGGCGGGTTGCTTGAATACATACACTGTTTTATACTAATGATCGCCTCATTTTCAGGCTTTTGACCAATTTATGCGGAACGGTTTTCCATTGCCTCGATTTGTTTGCTGATGGCGTCCAGTGAATTCCGCAACGCATCCGCCTGGGCTTTTAAGCCAGCCAGTTCGGCGGCTGAGTCATCCCCGGCGGGTCCGGCATACGGCGGTGGATATCCAAAATCTCTGCCCAATCCGCCTGCTGCACGCCGGCCCATGCCGCCCCTGAAACCACGTCCCAGCCCCATGCCTCTGCCGAACCCCAAGACCCCATAAAATGGAACCTGGGCGCCCGTTGCCGCGGGATTGCAATATCCTCTCATCCCCCCGGTCATAGGCCCTGCGCCCATGGGACCGGTTCTGTCATATCCTGGCATAATCGCACCTCCATCAATATTCAATATTAAATTTTACGTCCGGGATCTTGCCCGGAACCCTGCCCGCGTCCTTTCCCGCGTCCCTGGCCACGTCCCGGACCTCTTCCTTGTCCAGTGCCTTGCCCGGCAACGCTGGATGGGCACCCCCCCCTGCCTCTTCCCGTGCTCGGCCCCTGACCGTCCGGACCGGTTCGATCTTTATTTGGCATAGCATCCACCTCCTTTTGTAGTTGCGCCGTATTCGCCGCATTTCTGCCGCGTCGCCGACGCTGTCGCCCGATCCCCGGCATCAAAAACGCCGGGATTATCGGTTTATTTTTAGCGTATGCACCAAGGATATGCTCTGTTTTCCCGGAAATAAAAGGAATCAGTTCCACACCGTTGGCGCTTAAAATATTTTCCGGCATTGCTGAAATTGCCCCGCAGATCAATACAGAAACGTTCATTTGTTTGAGCATTTCCGCAAACTGTGACAGCATGCCGGGGTTAAACGGCACAAATTGTCTGCTTGACACAATGCCATTTTTTATTTCAGCCAGCAGAACCATGGCGGCGACATCAAACACCGGCGAAATCCTGTCTTCCCATACCGTCAGTGCAATGATCATATGTCAATTGCCTCCTTGCCGAATCAGTAAAGCATAACCTGTGCCAAAAGAATATCAGGAAGGGGTCAATAGCAATAATATATCTGTTAAATCAGATTTTTGGGATTTAGAGAAAACGAGATGGGGTCGAGAGGAAAACCATGAACAGTCGCAAATTTGCAATTCAAATAATAGCAAATTTGCAATTCCGCAACCAAAAAAATATCAAAAAACTGCCCGGCGCATCAAGGCGCCGAAACGCTCGCACCGATTGCCTGCGCATGGGTTCCGGCAAACGGAAAGGCTGCCCAAAATTACTGGGCAGGCCTTCCGGCTTTTTCGGATACAATGCTGTTTTCCAGATCAGACATCAGCGCGTCAATATTTAAACCATATTGACGCGCAACGTCATTGACGGTTTCAAAAAGCGACTGGCAGCAGAGGCAAACCCCGGCCAGGGCGTCATAGCGCTTAAAAACAGCTTCGGTTTCCCGATACCGGCTGACGATATCAAGAATCGTCATCTCCGGTGTAATGATTTTTGATGGATGGGATGGGTTCATATGAATTGTTTTTTAAAATCCAAAAGCCGCCTGAACCGTAAAAATATCCACCTTTTCCGTATCGTTGTCCGCAACAGTCCATTCAGCGGTCAGTTTGTTGGCAGGCCCCTTGATATAATAATTGCATCCAAAACCGTAAACATTCATGTCCTCAGTGTCATTTTCATCCGGCATGATGGTTTCAACATGCACGAATGGCTGAATGTTTCCCGCTACCAGGATGCCGGCTTTCAATGAAACGATATCGCCATCCGTGCCGGCGGTCAAGTCACTCCAGGTCAGGGTGCTGATGGCATTGCTGATATGAATATAAGCGGCCTCGGCGGTCAGGGCGAATTCATCCACAGGGATATCCAGATGCGCGTCCACGGTATAGGCGCTGTAATTTTTTTTGGAGGCTGCGATGACAAGGTCATTCTGGCAGTCAAACCCAGCGCCGAGGGCCAGAATTTTTTTCTTGCCCAGATAGGTGCCGGCGTTAAACCATGCGGTTTCCGCATCAAACAGGTTCATGGAGAGGCGGCCGGCAAATCGAAGACAGTCATCCGGATTCACGGCCCCGCTTTCCTCGCCTTCACCAACCATCAACCGGTATTGAAGCTTGTCATCCACCACATTTCCCCAAAGGGTGACGCCGTCATCCCGGCCCACCTTGCTGGGATAAAAAATGCCGCTGCGAACCCCGCCCTGGCCCCAGTCCAGTTCAGTGGTGAGCAGGGCTTTGGTGGAGGTGGTGCCGTAATTGCGGGTGAGCGGGACATACATCCGTCCGGCCTGGACCATCAGATCGTTGCCCATCAGTTTGTAATTGACCCAACCGTCGCGCAGGGCGGCCCCGGTGCCAAGCCCCATGCCGGAATTATCCAGTCCTTCCTGGCCAATGCGATCGCCGGCAAAATGAACAAAAAAACCCAAATCCTTTGTAACATCGCCGTCAATACTCAAATAAGCGCGGCGGGCCATGAAATCATTCAGGTCGTCATCCCACTGTCCATCCCCGTCCCGGTCGATATCGCCCACATACTGATACCATACCTGTCCCCAGAAGCCCACGTTCAAATTGGCATCGCCGTCCTGATACACCTGAACAGACCAGGCCAGAGCGGGTATGAGCATCATTCCCAACAAAAACAACATAATTTTACGCATTTTTTCTCCTTTCAATTCCTTTGTGAACAGTTAATTTTCGATTTTCAATTCTTTCAATGCATTCGGTATATGTTGAATAATCTCAGCTACCTGGGTGCCGGGGTCGGGATCTGCCAGTTTTCCCGCCAGCCGGCTGACCTGGGAGGCCAGGACACAGGCGGTCTCTATGTTTTTTCCCAGTCCGGTGAAAGCCGCCACAATGCCGGTGAGTATGTCGCCGGTGCCGCCGATGGGTTCCAGGGCCGAAACCGCCGGTTCGGAAACGGTTTGCAAAATTCCCGTTTGGTCCGCCAGAACATCAGCCTCGCCCTTGACCATGAGAAACCGGGCGGCGTTGCTATGTTTGTATGCGTCGGCAATCATGAACTCAACCCGGTTGGATTCATGCAATATAAATCCCCGGGTATAAAATGGATGGGGCGCTTCCGCATCCGCCAAAAACGCCAGTTCGCCGATATCCGGGGTGAATATGTCGTAGGCCTCGGCCTGACCGCTCATTTTGGCGGCATACATAAACCCGGCGTCGGCGATCAGGAGCGGCCTTTCGGCCATTTTTTCAATAGCGAACAGAACCCGGTTATGCCAATCCACATCCGGCTGAACATAATGAAATGTCAGGCTTTGAAAGCGCCGTCCCGGAAGGTCTTTTTCCAAAAATCCATAGAGATTCCGGCTGCCCGCGCCCCTTCCGATATCGCCGGCAAGATAAGCAAGGGGCGGGGACGCATTGAAAAACCGGCAGACCTGGACCGAGGCGGCGAGCAGCGCGGGCGTGCCCCGGGCAATATTCATCGTTTGATTTTCATCCCGGCCCTCGGCCTGGTTCTTCAGATTCAGCATTTGTCCGGACAGATCCACGAACCCGCAGGACAGGGGAAATTCTTCATCCGGCACCGTGCCCACTATGGCGAACATTGTCGCGTGATCTCCTCATGGGCCAGTTGAAGCGCATATCCGCAAAGGGTATGGCCGATGCTGCGGGGCGAAGGCGCCTGGCTTAAGTGTTTACCCACCATTTCCTTTGCCAGATAGGGCACATCCGGGCATCCGCCCCCGGAAATATTCACCACCGTGAGGGTGTTTTTATCCACGGTAATTTTCATGTTCGCGGCACGGACCATCAAAAAATTGCCATAGTCCCGGGTAAAAAAAATATTGACGGGCGCAAGCAGCGGCCCTGTGACCGGCACCATGGAAAGGGGTTTGATGCCTAAATCTTCAAGGGTTCTGCGAATATTCAGCTCTTCGATAAGCGGAAATTCAATCACCAGATCGCATCCGGTGCGGATTTCGGGCGGCGGACCCATGACGCGAATCCGCCAGTCGCCTTTTTTCAGGAGGTTTTCTGCCTGAATCACCTCGCTGGTATTTTCAAATACCAGAATGCCGCGATCAGTTTGCGTATTTTTGGCGATGGCCGGTTTCATGCCGGCATTTTTCGGCCCGGCCGTAAATTTTCTAAACCAGGATGTGAGCCCCACGATCATCCCCGAATAATTTCAATTCGGCTGGTATCCCCATCCTGGGTTATACCGGAAACTATCCACCCCTGGCTGACAACTGCCCGGCTGACGTTTTCTCTAGATGCTTCCGAATCCACCAGCACCAACAGTTGCGCGGCAGTGGCTTTTTTAATGGCGTCCATGGCCATGAGCACCGGCTGCGGGCAGGAAAGCCCTCGGGCATCAACGGTTGTGGTCATTTTTTCTCTCCTTTATGCTGATTTTTGTTTCATGAAAAATCCGATTGCCAGACAGACCGCAAGCCCCACAGCCACGGCGGCGATGCCATGCGGGCCGACACCTGCGGGCGAGCTGGCCAGCCCGAAATTGTGGGAGAACCCGGCCCCGACAATCATACCCATCACAAAAATGCCCGCATCCGCATCCCCTTCACCGGAAAGGAACAACTGACGGCCCGGACAGCCGCCCGCAAGCGCAAAGGCAAGCCCGGCGAGCACCATTCCCAGGGCATTCCACAGATGCATGGTATGGGCCACCGGCTGTTTATCAAATCCCGGATGGAACTGGCCCACAATCAGATTGGTGATAAAGGCGGCGGCAACCAGGGCGATGACTCCGGAAAACAGGTGAATCTGCTTGAATAAAATCAGGTCACGGAACGCGCCCATGGTGCAGAACCGGCTGCGCTGGGCGATAGCGCCGATGATCAGGCCAATGATCAGGGAAACAAAAATCGGCGCATGAATGGCTCCCGGCCCTTTGAGACTGTAAAACAGCACGCCGCCTTTATCCGCGCCTTCCGGCTGGGGAGCGATGAGCATCAGCACAAACAATCCGGCGAACATCAGCGGCAGCACCCAACCCGCGGCCGGGGAAAAAACCTGGGTCCGGCCCAGGGTATAACCGTTTTTTAAAAACCGGGTGCCGATCCAGATTCCCCCGACCAGGCCCAGAAGTCCCGCAATCGCATTCAGGTCACCGCCGGCCAGCCGAAGCATGGCCCGCCACGGACATCCCAGAAACACCAGGGCCCCGATCATGGCGAACATGCCCAGAACAAACCGGATAATGGGCGCGGAACCGCCCCTGGGTCGGAATTCCTTGAAAATAAGGGCGGACAGAAGAGCGCCCAGGACAAACCCCACAATCTCCGGTCTTAAATATTGCACTACTTCAGCCCGGTGAAGGCCAACCGCCCCCGTGATGTCCCTCACAAAACAGGCAACGCAGATACCCATGTTTCCGGGGTTGCCCCAGAACTGGAGCAGGGCAGCCATTACCCCGATAAATCCGCCCACAATGATGATTCCCCACCGGGTTGCAAATACATTCTTCATGGTTTTCACCTTTTTTTGGCATTTAAAAGTTTTCGTTTCAATGAAAGATACTGGAAAAACAGTAAATTCCTCATCTCTCGGTTTCATTCGTCCGGCCATATTTTTTATAAGATATGTCTCTTAAAAAAATCAGATACCAAAGTCAAATTCATAATTTCTATATAATTATCTAAATTTATAGAAAATTTCTATGCATTGGATGACGCTTAAGATAGAGGATAAAACAGGATAAAAAAATAGCAGATGAATGAGGGCGTGTTGGAAGGATTTTCAGGCGAAAAAATGGGCCTTGATCATAGCTTTGGTCATTGTAGGGGAGGGCTTCAAGCCCTCCCCTACCGGGCGGGGATAAACCCCGCGCCCTACGGGCACATTGGCCGAAACAATGATCAAAGCCAAAAAATGGAATATCTGTTTTGACAGAATAATTCAGGTGCGCGGGGAGCGGCCGTCCATTTTCGGGAGAAGAATCCCCAGTTTATGGATTTTCCGAAACAGCGTGCTTTTGTGCATCCCCAGATCATCCGCCGCAGCCTTCCGATTATACCGGTTCCGCGCCAGGGCATCGGTAATGATTTTTATTTCAGCGGACTTCATGGGGTTGCCGTCTGCTTTGCATTCGGGCGCGGAAAAAACGCGCTCAGACAGGCCGCCCGGCAAATGCTGCAGGCGGATGTCGCCTTCCGGGCAAAGCACAAACGCATACTCAATAATATTTTCCAACTCTCTGATATTTCCGGGAAAAGAATAAACCATCAGCGCGGAGAGGGCTTCCTGATCAATGCCGCGGATGCGTTTTCCCCGGAGGCTGTTCTGTTTATTGATAAAATGCGCCACAAGAAGGGGAATGTCCTCCATGCGCTCCCGAAGCGGCGGAAGCAGCAGCCGCACCACGTTAATGCGATAAAACAGATCCCGGCGGAATGCGCCCGTTTCCACCATCAATGAAAGGTCCTGATTGGTGGCGGTGATAATGCGGATATCCGCTTTTTCTTTTTTGACGCTTCCCAACGGCTGATATTCCCGCTCCTCCAGCACCCGCAGCAGCCTTACCTGAAAAGCCGGGCTGGTGTCGCCGATTTCGTCCAAAAAAATCGTTCCGCCCTCAGCCATGGCGAAATGGCCGGGCTTGTCTTTGGCGGCGTTCGTGAATGCCCCCGCCTTATAACCAAACAGCTCGGATTCAAGAAGCGTGTCCGGAAGCGCGCCGCAGTTGATGGCAATAAACGGTTTTTTCCGGCGGGCGCTTAAACTGTGGATCGCCCTTGCCGCGAGTTCCTTGCCGGTACCGGTTTCCCCTTCCAGCAGCACCGTGCTGCCGCTCTCCGCCACCGGGGGAAGAATGCTGAAAATCTTTTTCATGGCCGGGCTGCTGCTGACCATATCCCCCATCTGAAAACCGGCATGAAGCTTTTTGCGCAGTTCCTCCACCAGGCTGATATCCCGGAAGGTCTCAACCCCGCCGATCATTTCGCCGTTTTTATTCTTTAGCGGAGAGGTGGATACGGTAATGGGGATCTGTTTTTTCTGGCTGTTGATAATATAGCTGGATGTGCTGACAAAGGATTGATTCTCTTCCATCGTTCTTTTGAGCGCGCAGTCGTGTTCGCACATATTGGAACGAAACACTTCCCAGCAGTGCCGGCCAATGGCCTCTTCCCTGGGAATCCCGGTGATTTCCTCGGCTGCGCGATTAAACGACGTGATTTCCCAGTTATGATCCACCGTAAAAACACCGTCTGAAATACTTTCAAGGATAATCCAGGTGGTATCCGGGTCCAGTTTGTTATTTTTTAGAAGTATTGGCATCGTTATTTGGTATTCATGGGCAGGGTTGATCTCCCGAACAACTTGCTCACCCGGTTCGTGCTGGTTTTTGGCCCGAACCGGATGCAACAACATTTTGGCATTGTTCGTTTCTTATTTCCATAATCTTCTTCGCCGCTTCGTCCAAATGCATATCGTACAGTTTCAACGCTATGTCATCGGAAATGGAGATAGAGAATGCATTCTCAATATCGTCGAAGGGTGGCGTGCCTTCGATAATATCGGGTGGGTCAATCGTTGACCACATGCAGCACATTTGTTCCGAATCGCCATTCTCTGGATGGTTGCGGCGGTGCTTTTGGTATATCCGATACAATTTCTCATGCACGGATTGATATTGGTCTTTCATCGTTTCTCTCTAATGCCAACGCATTTCTCACATGACGGTGTGGAGCGCAACGGAACACCAGTCAGGTACAGAAAATGAATTCAACAAATCTTGCTGTAAAATCTGTGTAACTCAAATCTGAGCCCACAATATTCACGCCATTGGCAATGTATCGACCAGAAGAATCTTTCTTCCATTCTTTGACAGAGCTAAATAAACCCTGGCTCTCCATTTCACGAATAACGGATTCTATCAAATAGGGTGTATATACTTCATCACTCAATTCCTTTGAGATTTTCATTGAATCAACATGTGTGTGTGAAGAAGAGGTGGAATCAAAATTACGGCCAGGGCCTCTAACTTGCTTGACAATCACCGACATTCTGCAGTTCCCGGTGAACTCCCCAAATTGCGGGCCGGCGGCATCGATCATTATTGCCAGGCTTTAAGCCCTATACCTCCAGATCCCCTTGTCAAGCTTTAAGGGATCCTCTAAAAATTCATTTTTTGAAAAATGAATTTTTCGGAAGACAAAATTTTTAAAAACTTGTTTTTCTCGGGTAATCATTGTGAGTATTCATCGTATTTCGGATGTCGTTTTGCCATTTTTT
>Ga0209467_1000559_pt1 | contig 48910 bp, 42 predicted proteins | sample Higcelwee11metaG_FD_187175 | JGI IMG/M metagenome (GOLD analysis project Ga0209467, IMG submission 187175) | Freshwater pond sediment microbial communities from the University of Edinburgh, under environmental carbon perturbations - High... | ecosystem: Environmental > Aquatic > Freshwater >... | reverse complement strand
GGGTGGTAGTTAGTCTTCTAAAACTAAGTTTGTAAAGGGAAAGTCCATACTCCCTTTAACAATGAATAATTTCAAATTTTGATTTTATGTGAACCAATCAGTATGGAAATTTATTTTACAATTGAGGACGGATGTTTTCTTTATGCCTTTCTCATGTGTATTGCGAAACAGATTTAATTGGAGGTTTATAATGGAAGATGATATTATGGCATCCGGCAGCCGCCGGGGATATCTGAACAAGGATTTTGAGTTTTTTCATTTGAAGGATAGAAAAAACATGGAATTTGAGTCACACTTTCATGATTTTAATAAAATAATCATATTCATATCAGGCAATGTCACATATCTCATAGAAGGAAAGGCATATAAGCTTAAGCCTTGGGATATACTCCTTGTGAGCAGCAGCGAGATACACAAGGTTATAGTTGGTGCATCAGGAACTTATGAGAGAATGATCATATGGGTCAATTCAAATTTCCTGCTTAAGCATAACAGTCCCGGAAGCGATTTGCTGACTTGCTTTGACATAGTATCCCGGGAGAAGAACAATATACTCAGATTGAATCCCGAGCTTCTCCGGAAAGGAAAATACATTCTTTCGCAGCTTCAGGAAGAATACAGCAAGGATGAATTTGGCAGCCAGATTCTTAAAAATTCATTATTCCTGCAGTTTATTGTATATCTCAATAGGCTGTACCTTAAGCCTGAGGCTGTGAAGCATCAGGCAGACGGGGATTATAACGAGAGCATTGGCGAAGTAATAAAGTACATAAATGAAAACCTCAGTGAGGATATGTCAATAGAAAGCCTGGCAGCCCAATTCTATATGAGCAAGTACCATCTGATGCATAAGTTCAAGAATCAGACGGGTTATACTATTCACAGCTATATTCTTCAAAAGCGGCTTATTGCGGCAAATACACTCATAAAATCGGGGAAATTAATGACAGAAGCTTGTGAGGAATGCGGCTTCGGGGATTATTCAAGTTTTGTCAGAGCCTTTAAAAAGGCGTATGGACTATCGCCGAATAAGCATCATAAGCTGGTGGAAGAGCTTGAAAAGCTTGGACGATAAACACATAAAGGAGGTAATGTATGAACAAGATACTGACAACTCCGAAGGAGATTGAAAAAAGTGAAAGAGTGCTTTATGCAGGAAATCACTATATAAGTTTACCTGAAATCAATGCTTTTGATGCTGCGGTTATAAGCATGAATATACTTTCTCTGTCCAATAAAGGTTTGGTTGAGATAAAGGGAGATGAAGCACTTTTTAAGCCTGAATTCTACAAGGCTGGAAGGAAGCTTGTGATACGGAACTCAAGGGTAGAACTGGAGCATTACTATATTCCTTCGTATCATTTTGAGTTGGATGGAGGTGTCCGGGTAAGTGCTAAGCTATATACAGACCTTAATGTGAAGGGCTTTGTATACGAATTCGGAAGTAACGAGGACATTGAGGTAAGGCTGGTATGTACAATAGATAAACTAAGCCTATTAAGGTTCAACTCGCATAATGCCGCGTTCAGTAAGGAAATGAAGGCAGATAAGTGGCTGGGCAACCCTGCATTAAATATCGTTTCTGCCAATGCAAGCTTCAGTATGGCTTTTGGTGGGGAAAGGGATTTTACTCATGAGTATAAAGACGGGAAGAATTTAGTATTAAAGCTTGGATGCAGCGGGAGCAATGCCTTTTATATTACTGTGAATTCAGATATGGACGGTGCTTCTACAACTCTTATACACTTAAGAAGAAAAGGCTTCAAGGGCATATATGGAGAGCTTTACGAATGGCTTGGCAGTAAAGTAATAAAATATGAAAAGGATATAAAGCTTCAAAGGCTTCTCAATGAAAACCTCTTTTTTAATTACTTCTTTGCTGTAGGAAAGGATATGGAAAGCGACAAATATGCTGCACTGACCTCCAGGAGCCCCAGGTATTATGTTTCGGGGGCTTTCTGGGAGAGAGACAGTTTTTTATGGTCTTTTCCTGCGATAAAGCTGGTGGATAGGGAATTCTGCTTAAGAATATGCAAAGATATGATACTCATACATTCAAAGAATGCCGGAGACCATGCTCATTACATAGATGGCACGGTGCTGTACCCGGGGTTTGAACTGGATGAGGCTGCCAGCTACTTTATAATCCTGGAGGATATGGAGGATATAGATAATGATGTGCTGAGAGCCCTTGACTCTGTATTTATGAGGATTGAGAGGGAATATGACAGTAGAACGGGGCTTTATGGAACTTTCCTTATGCCCTCGGATGACCCGAGCGAATACCCCTTTCTTACGATAGATAATGTAATTCTGTGGAGGGGCTTAAAGAATTTGCTGAAAGTATATGAAAGAACGGGCAATATAGAAAAGGCTGAATTGATAAAGAGAAGAGCAGCGGGAATATATAGCGGAATATATACATACCTTGTGAAAGAGGTAGACGGCAAAAAGGTATTTACCTGGTCCGGGGATGGGGAGGGAGGCTTCAGCCTCTACAACGACCCGCCGGGAAACCTGGGGCTTTTGCATTACTATGGTTTTATTGATTGCAGTGAGGAGCTTTTTAAAAATACTATAGAATACTATTATTCTAATAAATACAAATATTACTTTGAGTCCGCGCTAATAAAGGAGCTGGCCTGCGACCACCATCCCAACACCCCTTCCGGTCTTGGATTATGCGGGAGTATTTTAAACCCGTTAATGAGAGATCAGGCTATCTTATGGTTGAAGTCTGCAATAATGGATTTTGGACTTTTGTGTGAGAGCTTCGAGAGGAATACGGGGGAGGCAAAGACAGGAACAGGCTTCGCGACAGGAAGCGGATACCTGGCTTTTGCGCTCAGCGAAGTTCTTCTATAAACTTATACATCGGTATTCTTGCAGCAAAGGGGGATTTGGTGTGAAAGCGGCTTCTGTGGTTTTTAAGAGAGATGATTATAAAGAGCTTACCAGTTATAAAAAGCTTTTTTTGAAGATAGAAAAACTTCTTGGGCTTTGTTCTGAACAAAGTGTAGAAGTTGTGGTTTTCCCTGCCCTCTTAGGATGTCTTTTTGATTCCGGAGAAAGATATATCAGCGATATTGTAGAGTTATCGAATGCATATAAAGGCATGGCTATCTGCCCGGGGAGCTACTATGAAGCAGACTCGGGGAAGGCTTATCATTCCTCATGCATTATTACGAATGGAAGAATCCTTTTGAAGCAGAGGCAGATATATCTTGCAAAGTGGGAGAAGAATATAGGGCTCTCACGGGGAACAGAATTGAAAAGCATTTTGCTTCATGGTATGAAGCTTGGAATTATAATTTCTACTGATGTGTTCTATTCGCAGGTTTCAAGGGCATTTGCCATGTCCGGTGCGGAACTTATACTGTCCCCTGTGGCTTTTATAGGGAAAGAAAATAAAAGCAGACAACTGTCAGGATTATGGCAGAATGTACAGGTAAACCCGTTTTTTGGTGTTGAAAGCGGCTATAAAGGAAGTTTTTGCGGATACGAGTTTGAAAGCTGCTCGGCAGTACACGCCCCTCTTGAAATGACCGAAAAAGGGGATGGCTTTCTTGTTGTAGAAAGTGAATCCCAAGAGAATGAGATCATTTTGGCTGAACTTGATAATGAAAAGAGGAAAGAAGCGGTGAAAAAGTTCAATACACTGGCTCAGCTTAATATAGAAGCTTATAAAGATATGCTTTTTGCACCGAATGAAGGGGGCTGCCATGAGTAACATACTGGGAAAATGGGTTGAATGGAAGCTTGGTGGGGCAAGGATAAAAAGAAGGCTTGACAGTATAAAACCAGAGGTGCGCAGCCGCAAACACGAAGGAAAAGTTATCAGGGCGGCTGCTGTGCAAAGGAGTATATGTCCGGTCAAAAGTGTGGAAAAATATTGCGATGCTATGGAATACTTTGTAAAGGAAGCGGCAGTGCAGGGATGCGATATAATTGCATTTCCGGAGTATAACTTTTTTGATCTCCTTGGGGTGATACCGGGGTTTGCCAAGCTGAACAGGTATCTGAACAAAAAAGCTGCCAAGGCAGTACCTGGAAATAAAGCCCCTAAAATGGATCCCAAAGGACTATACCCACTGTTTTGCAATATATCGGTTCCGATACAGAATACAATTGAACAGTTAATGTGCGGTTTAGCTTTGAAATACAGTATATATATTTATACAGGGAGTTACATTATCAAGGAAAAGGAGAAACTTTTTAACGGTGGAGCATTTATTTCCCGGGAAGGAAAAATATTAGAAAGACAGAAGAAGCTGCATCTTACAGATTTTGAGGAGAAGCTTGGGATTAAGAGAGATAATGAGTTCAAGGTGATTTCCCTGGATATTGGGAATATAGCATTCCCTGTCTGTATGGATGCTACATATTATGAAACCTTCAATCTGGCAAGAAGTCAGGGCTGTGACATCGTAATACTTCCAATAGCGAATAATGAGGAATATGGATTTTACAGGGCACTTAGGGGAATATGGCCAAGAGTTCAGGAGTCTCATGTCTATGGAGTTAAAGCTTCACTGAACGGCTGGCTCTGCGGCCTTCATTTTACCGGAAAATCGGGAATCTTTGCACCTATTGGCATAACATCCGGAAGAGACGGCATTATATCTATATCGAAGGATTTTGAGGGGGATTCGCTTGTAGTAGGGGATATCTGCCTTGAGCGGCTGTATAAGGAAAGGGAGGAGGATGAGTATTATGGGGACAGCAACCCTGAGTTTGAAAAGGACTTTTATCTGAATTCATATATGGGGGGTAAACTTAATACGCCTAAACGTTGACAATTCTGTCAGCAGGGCTTAATATAATTATGGTTTATAATATATACTGTTGTAGGTTTCGGCGCATTTTATGTGCTCTATGTTAACAAGCGATAGTAGGAATAGGGAGTGATGCTTATGAAGGCCAGAAATGGCAAGCTCAGGCTCTATGGTTTTAATAATCTTACAAAATCTTTGAGCTTTAACATCTACGATATTTGCTATACAAAAACGGATGAAGACCGCAAGAAATATATTGAATATATTGATGAGCAGTATAATTCTACAAGGCTTACAAAGATACTCAGTGATGTTACTGAGATGATAGGAGCCAGTGTGCTGAATGTAGCTAAACAGGATTATGATCCCCAGGGAGCCAGCGTGACACTTCTTATATCCGAGGAGGAAGTCCCGCTTTATGTACTTGATCCTTCCTGCAACAGAGGCATAATTACCCCTGTCAGGGAAAATATAGTGGGACACTTGGACAAGAGTCATGTAACAGTGCATACGTATCCGGAAAGCCATCCGCAGAATGAAATCAGTACCTTCAGGGTTGATATAGATGTGACGACCTGTGGGACGATTTCCCCGCTAAAGGCATTGAATTACCTTATACAGAGCTTTGATTCGGATATTATAACGATAGACTATAGGGTTAGAGGGTTTACCCGTGATATGAAAGGACGGAAGCATTTTATAGATCATAAGATAAACTCAATACAAAACTTTATTGCCAGGGAAACAATAGATAGATATAACCTTATAGATATGAATATATATCAGTCCAACATATTCCACACAAAAATGAGGATAAGCGATTTGGATCTAGGCAACTATCTGTTTGAAATCAAGGAAGAAGACTTGAGCACAAAAGAGAAAAAGGAAATAATAAAAAAGCTTGATAGAGAAATCACTGAGATTTTCTACGGCATAAATTTACCTAAGTTATAGTTAATCGGGATAATTGGATAGATCGAACTAAAGAATAGTAAATGCACTATTCTTTTTTTATTTGTAGAGAAAGCATGAAAAAAGCGGCAAAGCCGGTTTTTCTGTTTGACTAACAATCAAATAGATGAAATAATATAATCTATATATATAAGGTATAAGCAAGGCGGGACTATGAAGATGTAAAAGCAGTTAAATTGAGCTATATTAGCAGTACGGGAGATGAGAATACATTATGGGTTATAAGTTGAAAAACAAGGACTTAATATTGTTTATGCTTGCAAGTGCCTTTATTGGAGTAAGCCAGAGCATTGACGCATCAGTTTTTAATAATTTTTTGAGTGACACCTTCCGCCTTACAGTATCACAAAGGACTATCCTAGAGTTCCCCAGAGAGCTTCCGGGATTTCTGGTAGTATTTGTATCAGGAGCGCTGCTATTCCTTGGGGATGTAAGGATAGCTTCGCTGGCAAATGCGCTGGCTGCATTTGGTATGTTAGGACTTGGACATTTTACTTCGGATTTCAATGTGATGATAATGTGGATGACAGTGTATAGTATGGGACAGCATCTTTTTTTACCCATGTCCAGCAGCATTGGTATGAATCTGGCGGAGGATGGGAATCTGGGCAAGGTACTGGGAAAAATTAATGGGTTGAATACGGCAGCTTATCTGGGAACCAGTATAGTGACAGCGCTTATATTTAAGTATGTGAAAGTCAATTATAGTATTGCATTCACAGTAGGAGCACTTGGTTTTATGGGCTCGTGTCTGATGATATTGTTTATGACGCCGCACAAACCTAAGACTAAAGTGAGAAGACTGTTCTTCAGGAAGGAATATAAGCTTTTCTACTGGCTTAATATCTTATATGGTGCTAGAAAGCAGATATTTATAACCTTTGGGCCTTGGGTTCTCATTAAGGTTTTCAGCCAGGGGGTAAGTACCTTTGCAGTGCTTGGATTCTTCGTTGCAGGAATTGGAATTGTATTTAAGCCTTTTGTTGGGAGCATGATAGATAAGAAGGGTGAAAAATTCGTACTGGCAGCAGAGGCAGTGGCTCTTATTATCATTTGTGCAGGTTATGCTTTTGCGGAGGACATGTCCCGCGCATTTGGCATTGGTGATGTATCACTTTTTATAATATGCGGATGCTTTGTTATAGACCAACTGCTGAATGCGGTAACTATTGCCAGGGCTACATACCTTAAAAAAATTGCTGTAAGTCCTGAAGATGTATCACCTACGCTGTCAATGGGGACAAGCATAGACCACGTTGTATCAATGGTGGTGCCATGGCTGGGCAGCTTGGTGTGGAATGCTTTCAGCTATAAATATGTGTTTATACTAGGGGCTCTTATTGCAGTAGGAAATCTGATAATTACAAGATATATAGATACTTCGCAGTATCAGGGTGGAACGCACTAAACGCGTTCCCAGCGAGTATCATACAATACAGTCTGTGTAGGGGGCGCATTGAATGCGCCCCTTTTAATGCGCTCATCCTACAATTCTGTAATGAATTTAATAAAAAACATATAGTTCACAAAAAGGTGTTCCTGCATATAGTGTATTGATTATATTTTTTATAAAAGGAGGAGCCTTTATGGGAGTTACTCTTTGTGCTTTGCATTGGGTGTACCTGGTATTCATAGTATTGATTATTACTGTCATTGTGATGAAAAAGGACACTAGCCTTATCTGCATTGCGGGAATTCTCGTGCTGGGATTCATAGCTACCTCCTCAGTTACCCATTCTATTACCGGGGTATTTAACAGCTTTGTATATGCCATTAAGGAGCTTCTAGGTACCATACTTGTAATATCAATAATTTATGGTATGAGTAAAGTACTGATGAAGACAGGTATAAATGAGGTAATGGTATATCCTTTTACAAAGCTGATGCGTACCCCAGCCTTGGCATATTGGGTGATAGGAATACTGATGATGGTGATATCGTGGTTCTTCTGGCCGTCTCCGGCTGTTGCGCTTATGGGAGCAGTGCTTCTTCCGGCTGCCCTTAAAGCAAAGCTTCCGGCTATTGGCGCAGCTGTTGCAATGAATCTGTTCGGTCATGGAATTGCATTATCAGGAGACTTCATAATACAGGGAGCACCGAAGATAACTGCAGACGGGGCGGGAATACCTGTCGGTGAAGTGGTGGCGGCTAGTGTGCCTCTGGTAATTATAATGGGTGTGGTTACAACGGTTATTGCTTTTTGGATGCTTAGAAAGGATATTAAAGCCGGAGTACTGAGTGCCAAGAAAGAAGCCGGGGGAAAAAATACAGTAATCGAAATAAATGATGAAGGTATAGAATTGAAGGAAATATCAGATACAAAAAGAAAAATTCTTGCAGCTATGGTGCCTATACTATTTGCTGTAGATATTTTGATTATGTTTATTGCAAAGCTTCAAGGCGGGGATGCAACTGCGCTGATTGGCGGAACTTCAATAATCATACTGATAATAATATCCTTCTTTGCTTACCGGACAGATTTCTTGAGCATGATAACACAGCACCTTATAGAAGGGTTGCAGTTCGGTTTCAGGATATTTGGACCTGTTATTCCGATTGCAGCGTTTTTCTACCTGGGGGATTCAGCTATAATTGATATTTTTGGCAAGGTGCTGCCGGAAGGATCGAATGGACTCGTAAATGACCTGGGTGTGGCTTTGGCAGCCTGTGTACCGTTGAACGAGGGAGTAGCTGCTGCTACTGCTACGGTTGTAGGTGCTATAACGGGTCTTGACGGTTCGGGTTTTTCGGGTATATCATTAGTAGGCTCAATAGCAAAGTTATTTTCGGTGTCTATAGGCAGAGGTACAGCGACACTTACTGCATTAGGGCAGATTGCGGCCATATGGGTAGGAGGGGGAGTTCTTATACCTTGGGCTGTAATACCTGCTGCAGCAATATGCGGAGTCGATCCCTTCGAATTGGCGCGAAGAAATCTCAAACCGGTAGTTATAGGTCTTATAGTAACTACAATAGCTGCAATGTTTTTGATATAAGAATCATATAGAAAGCTGCATTTGCGGTTTTTCTTTCTTCTTGTATAGAAAAGTACAAATGGGATATATTAACTAGTAAGCTTTATAATTCCAAAGACATATATATTAAAAAAGTTTGACTATAAATGCATTATATTCTATAATTTTTATAAGGGTTATAAAAATTTTAGAAATGAATTATATATAATAATAGTTACAGTGTTATTTTTAATTTTATGAGTGCGAAATTCGAATTGTGTATGATTTAATGATTCTAAGCTGCAGGTTATCTCTAAAGGGTATTCTGTTACTTAGTTTTTTTTATTTTTATTTTGTTTTCCTATATGCATAGTGATATTGGGGGTGGTTAATAGAGGGAAGAGTTTTGCATAATTAGAAAAGTTCAAATGGGGAAGGGCAGAGTAGTGATTGATTGTAAAATGAGAAGGAGGAATAGTATGAAAAAGTTTTTAACCTTGACATTAGTAGTTGCTATGGTACTGTCCCTAACGCTTACAGGGTGTGCTAAACAAGAAGCGGCTAAGGGTGGGGAGACTGCCGCTCCTGCAGCAGATACAATAAAGATAGGTGTATTTGAGCCTTTAACCGGTGCAAATGCAGCCGGCGGAGAACTGGAGCTGGAAGGTATAAAGCTTGCCTACAAATTATATCCGGAAGTACTTGGCAAGAAGGTTGAACTGGTTGTAGTTGATAATAAGTCCGATAAAGTTGAGGCAGCTACTGCTGCAGCAAGATTGGTTGAGAAAGATAAGGTTTCTGCTATAATTGGAAGCTGGGGAAGCTCACTTGCAATGGCAGCCGGAGATATTGTAAAGAAAGCAAAGGTTCCTGCAGTGGGTACATCCTGCACAAATGTTCTTGTTACACAGGGTAACGAATTTTATTTCAGGGTTTGCTTCATAGATCCATTCCAGGGAGTAGTTATGTCAAACTATGCCTTCAATAAGCTTGGCGCTAAGAAGGCAGCTATAATACAGGAAGTATCAAATGACTATGCAGTAGGCCTTGCAAAATACTTCACAGATAACTTCAAAAAACTTACCGGCGATGAAAACAGTGTAGTTGCAGTTGCTAACTACAATACAGGAGACCAGGACTTCACAGCACAGCTTACAAACATAAAATCACAGAATCCTGATGTTATATTTGCTCCTGGTAACTTCACAGAATCTGCACTTCTTATAAAACAGGCCAGACAACTTGGAATAAAGACTCCGTTTATCGGCGGGGATACTTGGGAAACTCCTGAATTCATAGAAATCGGAGCAGATGCTGTTGAAGGTGCTGTATTCTCAACATTCTTCGCAACAGAAAAACCGATAACTACCGAATCAACAAAGTTCCTCGATGCTTATAGAACTGAATATCCCGGAAAAGAGCCTGCAGCAGTTACAGCTCTTTCATATGACGCATATCTCATTATATTGAAGGCTATTGAAGCAGCAGGATCAGCCGATTCCGTAAAGATTCAGCAAGCATTGGTTGCTACAAAGGACTTCCAGGGTGCAGCAGGTGTTGTAAACTTTGATGAAAACAGAAATGCTGTAAAGAGTGCTGTTATAAAAACAGTTAAAGGCGGTAAATTTACATTCATGGATGTAGTTGAGCCGACTAAATAAATTATAGATAGATGAATTACCTTCCCCATATATGTGAAAAGAGAATAATAAAATGCATTTCCTCCCTTAAAGGGGGGAAGTGCGTTTTATAACAATTTTTTACTATTATTTTACGTAGGTGGTGTATATATGACACTAGAATTATTTCTACAGCATTTGGCTAACGGTATATCACTGGGAAGCCTTTATGCTTTGATTGCCATAGGTTACACGATGGTTTACGGTATTTTGAGACTTATAAACTTTGCACATGGTGATATATTCATGATGGCAGTATATTTTGCTTTCTTTGGATTTGTAACTTTTGGAATGCCATGGTATGTGTCATTTATAGTTGCGATAGCACTGACCGGAATTCTTGGTATTACTGTTGAGACACTTGCTTACAGGCCGATAAGAGAGGCTCCGAGAATCTCAATACTTATTTCTTCAATAGGTGCTTCTTATCTTTTGGAGAATCTGGCAATTGTAATATTTGGCGGCAGGCCGAAGACCTTTCCGCAAATTGCTATGTTCACTGACATGGTGCAGATAGGAAATGTGCATATTCAGAAGCTGTCATTCTTGATTCCTGTAATTACATTAGCTCTTTTATTTGTACTCATGTATTTGATTAATAAGACTAAAAGCGGTATGGCTATGAGAGCTGTATCAAAGGATTTTGAAACTGCGAAGATAATGGGTGTTGACGTAAACAGGACCATATCCTTTACCTTCGGACTCGGTTCCTTATTGGCAGCTGTGGGAGGTATAATGTGGGGCCTAAAGTTCCCAAGCATATTGCCCCTTATGGGAGTAATGCCCGGCATTAAATGCTTTATAGCGGCGGTAATCGGCGGTATTGGGAATACTATGGGTGCGGTAATTGGCGGATTTATACTCGGAATAGGAGAAATTCTTCTGGTAGCATTTCTTCCGGCGCTTTCAGGCTATAGAGATGCATTCTCCTTTATTCTGCTTATTTTAATACTCCTTTTTAAGCCTACAGGCATAATGGGAGAAAAAATATCGGAGAAGGTGTAACTATGAAGAAAAATACTATTTATACAATAGCCGCCATATTTATACTGTTCATATTGGTGTTTATTGCCAATAATACTTTAGACTCATATATTTTAAGAATACTTAATCTTTGCGCTATCTACACAGTACTGGGACTTAGCATGAACCTTATAAACGGTTTTACAGGGTTGTTTTCACTGGGACATGCAGGCTTTATGGCTGTAGGAGCATATGTAACGGCACTTTTGACCATGCCTGTTGCTGTCAAGCAGATGAACTTCTTTCTCAAACCGATAATTCCTTTTTTGGAAAATATTGTATGGCCTTTCCTGCCATCGCTTATATTTGCGGGTATAATTTCTGCGATTATAGCCTTCCTTGTAGGAGCACCGGTACTTAGACTCAAGGGAGATTATCTTGCTATTGCAACGCTGGGTTTTGGTGAAATAATAAGGGTTGTATTTACAAATACACAGAGCATAACAAACGGAGCTTTGGGACTTAAAAGCATACCGACAACTACAAATTTGTGGTGGAGTTTTGGAACGGCTGTGTTCACAATTTTTATAATGGTATCCTTGATAAACAGTAGTTATGGAAGAGCTTTCAAGTCCATAAGAGAAGATGAGGTAGCGGCTGAAAGCATGGGTATAAGCCTATTTAAACATAAGGTGCTTTCCTTTGCTATAGGAGCATTTTTCGCAGGTATAGGCGGTGGCCTCCTGGGTAACCTTATAGGTGCCATCGATCCATTGATGTTCAGGTTTACCATGACCTACAACATACTTCTTATCATAGTACTTGGAGGAATGGGAAGCGTTACTGGAACAGTAATTTCTGCTTTTATAGTTACAATTTCACAGGAAGTTTTACGATTCCTGGATGAAGCTATGATTCCGGGAGTACCTGCTCTCCCAGGACTTAGAATGGTCGTATTCTCTATACTGCTTATGGCAGTTGTACTGTTTTTTAGACACGGTCTTATGGGTACACGCGAATTCAGTTGGGATAAACTTAGAATATTTTTAAAAAAACCTCTTGCAAAAGGAGGTAATAAATGATGAATGTATTGAAAACAGATAATATTACAATGCAATTTGGCGGGTTAACTGCTGTAAAGGAATTTAATCTTGAACTGAATAAGGGTGAAATAGTGGCTCTTATCGGTCCGAATGGTGCCGGCAAGACAACGGCTTTTAATATGATTACAGGCGTTTATACTCCAACTAAAGGGAAAGTATTACTAAACAAAAAAGTTACTGTTGAAGAAAAAGAAACATATGAGCAAAAGGATATTACAGGTCTCAGGCCGGACCAGATAACCGGATTGGGTATTGCCAGGACATTCCAGAACATAAGGCTTTTTAAAGATCTGAGTGTCCTTGACAATGTGCTTATAGCTAATCATCTTCGTATCAAATCCAATGTATTCGAGGCAATATTCAAGCTTCCGCGGTATAAGAGGGAAGAAAAGCAAATAGTTGAAAAGTCTATGAGCCTCCTGGAAAATGTCGGTTTAGCAGAACATAAGGATGAAAAATCCAGCTCACTTCCATATGGGCAGCAAAGAAGGCTGGAAATAGCAAGAGCCTTGGCTACAGACCCGCAAATACTTCTTCTTGATGAACCGGCAGCGGGAATGAATCCTAAAGAAAGCGACGATTTGACTGTTTTTATAAAGAAAATCAGGGATGAATTTGACTTGACAGTATTCCTTATTGAGCATCATATGCAGGTTGTAATGGGCATATCAGACAGGATTTATGTTCTGGACTACGGAGTAACAATTGCTAAAGGAAACCCCTATGAGATCCAGAATAATCAAAGGGTAATTGAAGCATATCTGGGGGTGGATGAAGATGCTTAAAATAGATAATCTGGTTGTCGCTTACGGCGGTATTGAGGCTTTAAAGGGAATAAGTCTTGAGGTTGAGGAAGGAAAGATAATAACGCTTATTGGTGCAAACGGCGCAGGCAAGAGCACTACGTTAAGATCCATAATGGGACTTGTCAAACCCAAGCATGGGACAATAACCTATATGGATAAAAACCTTCTTGAAGAGAAGACTCAGAACATGGTAAGGCATGGCATAACCCTTGTTCCTGAGGGAAGAAGAATTTTCCCGAACCTCTCAGTGCTGGAAAATCTTAAAATCGGAGCTTTCGCAAGAAATGACGAAAAGAACATTAAGGATGACATGGAATGGGTGTACAGCTTGTTCCCAATACTTAAAGAGAGAACCTGGCAGGTAGCAGGTACTCTGTCAGGAGGCGAACAGCAGATGCTCGCAGTCGGAAGGGCGCTGATGTCAAGACCGAAGCTTATGATGATGGATGAGCCGTCGCTAGGACTTGCTCCGCTTATAGTTAAGGATATATTCAGTATCATAAAGGAAGTAAACAAGCAGGGAGTAACAATCCTCCTTATTGAACAGAACGCAAATGCCGCCCTCCATATCGCTGATAAAGGCTACGTAATGGAAACAGGGCGCATTACCCTGAAAGGAACAGGTAAAGAACTCCTTGAAAATCCTGATGTTAAGAAGGCATACCTCGGAGATGCGGCGCATTAGAGAGGAAAGGGCTGTGCCGTAAGCTTAAGCTTATGGCGCAACCCTTTTTCAGGTTTGTGATTTGAATAATATTGGCAGCAAAAATTCGTTCAACTCTTCCCAAATCCTTTTATCATCATAACCTATTTTTTTATAAAGCAGGATTAAGTTATCAAGAACTGTTCTAAAAAATGGATGCTTATTCCCTAAAGCATGATATATAATGGAAAGTGCCTTCTTATATAATAGCAGAGCATCTTCATATTTCCTCTGAGCATAATAGAGATTAGCCATATTATTGAGAGTGCTTGCAACATCAGCATGCTCCGATCCCAGTACCTTTTCCCTGATCGCCAATGCTCTCTCATATAGCAGTAACGCTTTTTCATAGTTCTCCTGGTTTTTATAGAGAATAGCCAGGTTATAGAGAGTGTCTGCAACATTCGGATGTTCCGGCCCCAGTACTTTTTCTCTGATTGCCAATGCTCTCTCATATAGCGACAGAGCATCTTCATATTTATCCTGATCATGATAGAGAACAGCCAGATCATTGAGAGAGGAAGCAACATCAGGATGCTCCGGTTTCAGTACTTTTTCCTTAATCTCCAATGCTCTATTATGCAGCGGCAGAGCTCTTCCATATTTCCCCTGAGTACTGTAGAGATTAGCCAGATTATTGAGAACTTTTGCAACGTCCGGATGCTCCGGTCCAAAATTCTTATTTGATTCCAAAAATAATATCAACTCTTTATGCAAGGGGGTAATATCACTCCATAAGGCCCCTGCATAGAATTTTGGTACTATTTCAAAAAACCACTGCAAAAAGCTTTTTACCTCTTCTGTTGTTTTTGATGATGACTTTCCATGATAGAAGGCCTCTGCTAATGCTGACTTTTGCTCTTGTGTAATTTCTCTGATGTCTATATGGGAGAGCTTGCTTTTATAGTACTCGTACATGAACAAATGGACTCTTTTATAAAGTCCCGGGTCCTGGTGTTCCTGGAGTTCCGCCCTCATTAGTTTATGAAGCTCCCGTGTGCCTGTGCCATGCCCGCTAATAAATGAGTATTTGCAGAATTCAGGATAAAATTCTATAGAATAACCTATATTAAATTCTTTTACAAGCAGCTCAAAAAGCTTATCATCAAAGTATCTCAGAGAGGATAACAGTTTTAATATGCTTTGTTCCTCACGGTTGACATGGTGCAAAAATCTTTTAACGACTTCTTCCCGGGTCTTTCCGGTATTGAAATCCTCCAAATGCGGCGTTCTTTCTTCATTCCTTTTTATATTGTTATAGGTATCAACCTCAAGATTGATATAGAACGGAATCCCTTCAGAACCTTGTACAATCGCATCCTGTATAGCTTTTTCATTTACGCCGCATTGGTCAAGAAAGCTTTGCGCGTTTTCTTCCGGCAGTTTTTCAATTCTGTACGGAAATAGGCTTCCTTCCCATTCGCTGTTTTTCTCATCCCATATTAACTTCTCTCTTCCGAAAATCACCCAGAGCACGCCGGGCGATCTTTGAATCAGCTTGTTATCGCCATGGAGCCAGTCATCCAGCTCGCATTTGATTCCTTTTCCCGTGTAGCTTTTCCATAGGTCTTCATAGGTGTCGATAAAAATTACCACCGGAGAAGCCGGTTTATTCTTTTCCATAAAATCTGCCAGATCTGCTGCAAAGCATCGGGGAAGACTTTCTAACAGCTCTTTATTATTAAGTTCTGAGAGTGCGATTAATTCATCCAATCTTTTTTTCGAGATATTTCTCTCTATTATCCTTTTTACTTTAACCGACATGTTCCAAAGCTTTGGGACAAAACCTACAAAAGGAATATCCTCAGCTTTTATTTCAAGTATAAGTTGAGACAAGAAGTCCCCTTCTTCAAGAAAGGGTATACTATTAGTGCTAAGTACGAATTGTGGGTTAACCTTTTGCATATAAGTTATATAAGCTAACTCAAATAAGGGAAACTTAATATATTTTTTGAGGCTTTTGCAAAGCCATATGAGGGCATTCTCCATTGTCTGGTGCGCTTCTACACTGAAGTTAAGGACCTCTGATATTGAATCGCAGTGCACGGAAGCAAGTTGTTTCCTTAGCTCGGCAATTAATGCCGTTTTTCCAATACCACCGACTCCATAAAATGAGACGACTGTTACTTCATCACTTCTGAGCCCGTTTAGATGCTTCCAAAATGCTTCCATGCAATCATCTCTATCCTCAAAGGGTCTTTCTTCCCGGACTATAGGTTTGTTGGCAATTATTTTTTTTGTAATGTGGAACACCCCCCTCAGAATACATTTACAAAATTAAACATAAAGGAATGCTCCTTTATGTTTTCAGTTTATTGTTTATATATACTTCTGTGTCACCTTTTCTTACTGCTTTCAGCTCTGACGTGAATACCTTATTGTCCGGGTGCTGCTCCATTATGTCAAGTACCTCGATAAGCTTGGTCAGGTATTCTCTTATGCTGAGCTCGGATATTTTCGCTCCGAACTTCTTGCAGGATATGAAGGTCCAGCTTCTGATGGACTCGTTGTTGGTTTTGGGCTCAAAGTTGTACAACTTCTTATAAATATCAATAACCCTGTCTGTAAGCTCCTGAAATTCATCGATACTAAGCTTTTGAAGCCTTAATACAGGCTGCCGCACATCATATAAAGCAGAATTGGATTTGTCTATAGCGTCTCCAAGCCTCTGATGCAGGGCTTCATAAGTCCTGATGCCCTTCTCGGGGTTTTCAAAAAAATCATTGGTTGCAGCAAAAACGAACATGCAGCTTCCTAATTCTCCTGAACAGCATATATCAATAATGTTTCTTAAATTTTCATAGGAAACCTTCCGTATATCCACCCTTTCACTCATTATAAGCTCAAGCTCGTCTATAAGAATAATAAGCCCACTGTATCCCAGAAGCTTAATCAGCTCTATGAATGCCTTAAGAAAATCTATGGAATTAAGCTTATCGATGCTTCCTACCACATCAAATTTCGCTTTAAGGTTTGCGGGGATATTCTTCTCTCCCATAAGCCAGGAGGCTATTGTGTCGGACAAGACCCTGTCCTTTTCGATTCTGGCCTTTATATATGCAAGGAAAGCCCTGGCAAAGGACATATTATGACGGTTAAGCGAGGCAATGACTTCGTTTATCTCTGCTGAAGCCTTGCTCCTTTCTGCGGTCTGAAGCTTAGTAATCCATAGGTCAAAGATGCTTTCAAAGCTTGTGACAGATCTTCCGGTAACATTAAGGGTCAGATTATGCATAATATGGTAATATAGGTGCTCAAGGTTATTGAACCTGAAGCCCCGGTCAACCTGTATTCTGGACACAATAAAGTTATTCTTTACAGCATTTTGTTTAATCACATTAATGAGAAAGGATTTTCCGGAGCCATATTCTCCATTTAGAAATTTAACAGCTCCGCTTCCACCGGCGGTAATCTCAAAACATCTTACAAACTCTTGTATTTCCCTATCCCTTCCCACCGAGAGGAGCTCAAGGTCGTAATCCGGTACAACGCCGTTTTTTAATGCGTTGATTATATGACTTGCTCTTTTTAAAGTAAGCTCCATGCCATAACTCCCCCTGAGTTTATTCTGGTACTTATTTGAATTCGACATAACAGAATAATATCCTTCTGATAAATCTTAGGGAAGTAAGGTATTTACAAAACTACAACTTGACTTCCCAGGCGCATTTTACTATAATGGGTACAAAATATAGAAAGGCAAGGTATTAAAAATATGAAGATAGTATTCTAATTTGGATTAACTGAAAATTTAGCGTATACACCCTTAAAGCAAGGGTTTATTGTGCTGTGAATTTGGTTCCGGTTAGGATACGTATTCTGATACCTATAAGATATAAATAACTGTATGATTATCTGTCATAATTGACTTTTGTTGTATGGGTTATTTTTGTATAGATATATATCCTCTCCGGAAAAACAGGAGGGGTTTTTTTATGCTTATTTTGGAAATCAATAATCTTAAGAAATATTATGGCGACAGGCTCATATTGGATATAAAGGATTTTAATGCATATTACGGAGAAAGGATTGGGGTGGTAGGAGCAAACGGCGCCGGTAAGACAACGCTCCTTGATATAATTGCAGGAAGGAATAAGCCGGATGAAGGCAGTGTGAAGCAATACGGGGAGATATCCTATATAACACAGTTTGATTTGGAAGAAGCTGCAGAACTAGACGAGCGTATAGCCAAGGAATTCGGTTTATCCTTTGACAGTCTTGATACGGCAAGCGGAGGAGAAAAGACAAGATTTAAAATTGCAGCCGGTCTTTCGGAAGAAAGCAGTATTCTGCTTGCTGACGAGCCTACTTCAAACCTGGATATACAGGGGATAGAGCTTTTGGAAGAGAAGCTTAAAGCTTTTAAAGGGTTGATATTGATTGTATCCCATGACAGAGAGCTTTTAGATGAGCTGTGCAGTAAGATAATTGAGATAGAAGATGGAGCGTTGAAACAGTACAGCGGCAGCTATTCCCAATATAAGCTGCAAAAGGATATGGAATTTAACAGGGCACAGTTTGAATATGAGCAATATGTTGCTGATAAAAAAGCTCTTGAGGAGGCAATAAGTGATAGAAAGGGCAGGGTTACAACCATGAAGAAGGCACCTTCCCGTATGGGTAATTCTGAGGCAAGGCTTCACAACAAAATGGGGAACCAGAAAGCCAAAGTTAACCTCAACAGAGCTATTAAAGCTATGGAGACAAGAGCCAGCAAGCTTGAGGCAAAGGAAAAGCCAAGAGAGCATCAGAATATAAAGCTTGATATGCAAGACGCAGAAAAGCCTGTAAGCAGAGTGCTGATATCTGGGAAAGGCATAACTATAAAGTTCGGCTCAAAGGAGTTATTCAAAGAAGCGGAGTTTGAGGTTCAGAATGGTTCTAAAACTGCGCTTCTAGGCGGAAATGGCACAGGCAAATCGACACTACTTAAGATGATAATTGAGGGGAATGAGCCGATAAAGCTTGCAAATGGTGTAAAGCTGGGGTACTTCTGCCAGGAAACTGATATTCTTGAAGATTCTGCAACCATACTTGAAAACGTAATGAAGGAGAGTGCATACCCTGAGAATTTTGTAAGGACTATGCTTGCGAGACTGCTTTTTAGGAGAGATGATGTATATAAAAAGGCAGGGAAGCTTTCCGGAGGAGAACGGGTGAGAACCTGCTTTGCCAGGATATTCTGCTCTGATGCAAATGTGATAGTACTTGATGAGCCTACTAATTATCTTGATATATATTCTATGGAAGCAGTGGAAAATGCTTTGAGGCTTTATGAAGGCACTCTTCTGTTTGTATCCCATGACAGAAAGCTTATAGAGAGTACTGCTGACAGGATAATATCCATTGAGGATTGCAGGCTTAATACTTTTGAAGGAAGCTATGCGGAATTAAATGAGTCTAAAAAATGCGGAGCGGACTTTAGGGATTTTGACAGGCATAAGAAAAAGCTGCTTCTTGATACCAGGCTGTCAGAGGTGATTGGCAGGCTGTCCATGCCTGGGAAAGGTGACGATATTGAGCTGTTGGATATGGAATACAAGAAAATACTTGCTGAAATAAAGCAGTTAAAGGCAAGCAGGTGCGGTAGGTTTAATCATGGAACTATTGAATGATCTTATAGGGTTGAAGGATATGCTTACAATTTGGAGTAACTAACATTCAAATATGAACATCAAGGCAGAAGTTATGTTTAATTAATTAACAAGCTTTCTGCCTTTATTATTACAAAAAATAATTAAAGATTAGTAATACTTATCAATTGTTGGCATTCAGAGACTAATCCAAAATTGGCATAAATATTGCTTATATATAAGATGATGTACTTGATTGATAAAAGGTAAGAGTTCTAAGAAATTTGTATATGTTCAGTAAGATAATTTTTATTGGATATTAATGTCAAGTAATTGGCTAAACCTAGCATTTTGCTAGAGTAAAGTAAGTTGAACATTGAAAAGATAAGATATTGAAATTTATAGGAATAATATTTCAGTAAGAAAGGTCAAAGCGGTTCAAGTCCTGCGTTAATGGAGTATGTTTCCAGTTGATTATGCGATAGATGTTTGATACTCTATATTATCAAGGGTTTCGGCTATGGCGCATCTACAGTTTTTATCAGGAACATAACTTTGCTGACATGATGATAAAGATTTAAAGTATAAGCCAAATGGCTTTGATTTGGTGGCAACAAGTGAACTCAGCTCCTTTCTGATCTTTTATTTTAGCAGGTTTGAAAGCAATGGAGTGAAGTTACTTGTTTCCAGTTTGAATAAATCAAGTAAAATCAACGGGTTCAGCTTTGCTGAACACCGACAAATTTAATAACGAGGTGAATATTATGAAATTTTTACAAAAGGATGAGGCATTATGCGTACAATGTCATGCTTGTGAGGATACCTGTGCCCAAGCCTTTTTTAAATCTTATGACAGAGAAAAGTCCTCAATAAAAATATACGATGAGCTTAGGGAAAAGGGCGAAGTGATCAATGTATGCAATCAGTGTGGGGAATGCATCGATATATGTCCTGAACTGGCAATATATAGAGCAAAAAATGGGGTTGTAATGATTGACAAGGAAAAATGTGTAGGCTGCCTTATGTGTGTGGGATTTTGTCCAACCCTTTCAATGAGAATACATAGGGGATTTTTAGCGCCGTTTAAATGTGTTGCTTGTGGTCAATGTGCAAAAAAATGCCCTACCAAGGCAATTGAAATAAAAAGCATAGATTAAAAAAACTACTTCGAATTTACTATTGAAATCATATACTAATTAATTACATATAGGAGGATGGTTAGATAATGAACATGACAAATACAGAATACAGAGTAGGAAAAATTAAAGACGCGCATAAGCTGATGAAAAGATACGAATATACCCCTCAAGAAATACAAAAGGGTTATGCGAATAAAACTTTATATATAAACGTATCGGATAACACCATAGAGGCAAAGAAAGTGCCTGAAGAAATAAAAGAGAAGTTTGTCGGTGGTAAGGGCTTTGGGCTTTGGTATTTGTGGAATGGAGTAAAAAGCACTACCAAATGGGATGATCCGGAAAATGAAATAGTGATATCACCAGGTCCAATAGGAGGCATTACCCAATATCCGGGAGCAGGAAAGTCTTTGGTAGTAAGCATTTCGCCTACAACAGGTTCAGTTATAGACAGCAATGTCGGAGGACATTTCGGACCTCTTATGAAGTTTTCGGGCTGGGATGCCCTTGAAATTCAAGGTAAAGCTCAGAAGGACATAGTTATCCTCATAGACGGAAACAAAGGTATTGTTGAAATTTATGAAGCTCCTTTAGAGTCACTGAACAGCCATGTATTGGCAGAAGAGTTGACAGAGATATTTGCAGAGTCCGAAGAAGACAAAAGGAATATATCCATAGTAAGTGCAGGAGAAGCTGCTGAACATACATTAATAGGAGTACTGAATTTCAGCTTCTATGATAATAGAAAAAAAGTACAAAGGTTGAAACAGGCAGGTAGAGGCGGAATAGGAACAGTATTCAGAAATAAAAGGATCAAGGCAGTTGTAGTGAGATATAAAGGAGTAAAAGGGGATAGCAATCATCCGGCGGATGTAGAGAAAATAAAGGAATTGGGATTAAAGCTTCATAAGGAAATAAAGAATCTGGATAAGTACCAGTGTAGGATGAGAGAAATAGGGACTGCACACTTAACAGAAATAATGAATGATTATGATCTTCTCCCTGTTCATAATTATAAATTTGGTTCTCATAAGGATTCGAATAAAATAGACTCTAAAGTTTTTGCAAAAAAAGTAGTTCAAGGCTCTCCTGATGGATGCTGGCATGGTTGTTCCATGGCATGTGCCAAGGCTGCTCAGGACTATGAACTCAAGACCGGACCTTATAAAGGTCAAAAGGTTGTAGTTGATGGACCTGAATATGAGACCGTGGGTGGAGTAGGAAGCAATTGCGGAATATTTGATCCTGATTATATTATGGAGTGCAATTTCTACTGTGATACCTATGGCATCGATACAATATCTTTCGGCACTACAATGGCATTCCTGATGGAGTGTTATGAAAGTAACATAATCAACAAAGACATAACGGGAGGTATTGAATTAAAATTCGGTAATGCAGATGCCGCCATGGAAGTTCTTCATCAGACGGCGAAAGGCGAGGTCTTTGGCAAAATTGCAGGTCTAGGCATTAGAAAGATTAAGAAGCTTTTATCTGAGGAATATGGAGCTGATCCTAAGTTTTTAAATGATATAGGCATGGAAGTGAAGGGCTTGGAATATTCTCAATATGTATCCAAAGAATCATTGGCACAGCAGGGGGGCTATGCATTAGCCAATAAAGGTCCTCAGCACGACGAAGCCTGGCTTATATTCATGGATATGGTTAATAACCAGATACCTACCTTTGAGGATAAGGCTGAAGCGCTGCATTTCTTCCCAATCTTTAGAACCTGGTTTGGCTTGAATGGCTTATGCAAGTTACCTTGGAATGATATAGAGCCTGCTGATAATAATATGACGGATGAACCGGCAAAGGTTCCAGAGCATGTTGATAATTATGTTCAACTTTTTAATAGCGTTACGGGAAAAAGCATAGACAAAGCTGGAATGTTTTTGCAATCAGAACGAGTGTATAATTTTCAAAGGGTATTTAATCTTAAGATGGGATTCGGGACCAGAGAACATGATATCCCTCCGTATCGTTCCATGGGACCTGTTACAGAAGAAGAATATCTGTCCAGAGAAGAAAGATATGACAAGCAACTAAAGGACCTCGTGGGTGTAAATCCTAATGGTATGAATACAGCGGAAAAAGTTGATACACTAAGGAAATACAAGTTTGAACAATACGATAAGCTTGTTGATGCTGTATATAAGCGTAGGGGCTGGACAGAAAACGGAGTTCCTTCTGTTGAACTGATGAAAAAACTTGGTATGGACTTCCCTGAAGTAATTGAGCTCATTGGTGAGCATTAATTTGAGGGAGAAATAAATGATAAAGGTAAACCACAGAAACATTGATTTTAATGAGAATATGACTGTTAAAAGTCTTATTATGGATTTGAAATATAGTTTTCCTACTTTAATAGTAAGTGTTAACGGCAAGTTAATAAATAAAGACAACTATGAAGAAACAGCAATTCAGGATGGTGATGATATCAGAATAATTCACCCGATTGCTGGGGGATAAAGTCGTTACAGACTTTAAGCTAATATCATTAAATGTATCGATATTTCCAAGGAACAAAAAAATGGTTATAAACCTAATTAAAAAATAAACAATGACTTCATAGTTGTGTTCAATATATAAACAAACAGCACTTGTTTTTTATGCAGCTCAAATAATATGAAATATTCCTATGAGCTATATATTTATATATGACTGCTAACCCAGCATAATTCCTATTGTTGCTTCTGAATGTTTTATAATTTAAATAAATATCTCTTAATTTAATAGTATGGCATGAAAGTTGCGTATTTCATAATATGATAGATTTTAACGGATTTCTGGTTATATAGGTTGCACTAAAGAAATTTCAAGGAAGAATTATGCAACCTATGAAATCAAGGAATATGATTTTGCAATATTAGAATGGAAATGTAAGATGTTTATTGCAAAACATATAGAATGATTATTAATATTTCTTCTGAAGATCTTCATTATATAAAGTAGATCAAACAGAAACGGTCCATATAATATATTTACTCTAATATTCAGAATATTCCGATTTATAATAGCTTGAATAACTGGTACTTAAAAGAGGTTTTATTAGTAAAACTTATAACCTGACATAAGAGAATCACTTTAATGTCTTAAGCTGTTGAATAAAAAATTTATAAAAACACTAAGGAGGGATATTATAATAGTAATTTTATCTAATCTATCAGGGGAAAAATGGAAGGCGGTGGTCATGCTATAGCTGATATGATTTACTAGTTGTTCTATCAATCAAAAATTAGGAGGGAAGAATATGAATAATAATAAAAAGATATATAGTTTAGTAGCTCTTCTTTTAGTTTTAAGCATAGCTTTTATGATGGTAGGATGCAGTAGTACAAAACCAACTAATCAAGATAAAGCAGTAGAAAAATCTGTCACTCCTAAAGAAGAACCCAAGAAAGAGACTACAGCTGTGAAACCGTCACAAAATAGTGAAATCGTTATCAGAGTGGGACATTGTGATGGGGAATTGAATATCGTAGATGATCCATATTTTGCATATGTACAAGTATTTAGATCAATTGTTGAATCAAGTACTAATGGAAGAATAACTGTACAAAGTTTTCCTAATTCACAATTGGGAGATTCAAAGTCGATGATGGAACAAGTAGTTAATGGAACCCTTGAAATATTTGCAGGATCAAATACAGGTTTATTAGCTACATATGCACCAAATGCTCAAGTGCTTGAAATCCCATTCGCAATCCAGAATACTGAAATAGGAAGAAAAGTTTTGGATGGCGCATTTGGCCAGGAAATTGCTGAAGAAATACGAACGAAATCAGGTGCAAGAATTATTTCGTGGTTACCCTCGGGTTTTAGATGTTTTAGTAACAGTAAAAGAGAAATAAAAAGCCCTGAAGATATGAAGGGTTTAAAAATGCGAACTATGCAGGTTCCGATTCACTTAGCTATGGTAAAAGCACTTGGTGCGAATCCTATACCTATAGCGTTTGAAGAACTATACTCAGCTTTACAGACAGGCGTTGCAGATGGCCAGGAGAATGCTACTACTTCATTCCTAATGATAAAACTCCAGGAAGTGCAAAAGTATTTTACTATAGACAATCATTTGCTAAATACTGCCCAAGTAATAATAAATGATAAGTTCTTTCAGAGTTTAAGCCCTGAAGATCAGAAAATACTTACACGTGCTGCAAACGAAGCTAAGCTTGCTTTTTTAGGCATTATAGCTGCTAATAATACTAATGATCTAAAAACTATAAGTGACGCCGGTGTAAAAATATATACTCCAACCCCTGAAGAGTTCAATGTATTTAAAGAGAAAGTTACTGAGCCTGTTAAGACAGAACTTCAAAAAACTGTAGATAAAGTATGGATTGATAAATATTATAGTGCTATAGCAGAGGCAGAGAAATAGAACTATTACATTATTAAATTTAGCGCATCAACTTTATAATTGATAGAGTTGATGCTAGCTAAATTTACTTAAGGAGTTTGATTATGCGAATATTGAAAAAAATAAGCGATTTAATTGCAACTATTACCACATATTTGTCAGGGTTCATACTTTTCATAGTTGCCATAGTATTGTTTGCTCAAGTATTTATGAGATTTGTACTTAACAGTGGATTTAGCTGGAGTGAGGAGTTTGCACGTTATGCGATAATATGGAGCGTAATGTTAATTGCTAATGTACTTATAAAAGATAATGAATTAATAACAGTAGACTTTTTGGACGCGTTATGGCCAAAAAAAATGATTCGATTTCGTGATGCGTTTTACCAATTAGTAATATTATTTCTGTTGATAATATTGATTAAGGAGGGTTGGGGTCAAGCGGTAAACGGTTGGAAATCTAGTATGGTATCTATGAATATAAAGTGGTTTTATGCATATTTTGCGATTCCTATGGGTACGATCCTTATGTTATATCAGTATTTTTATAGATGGATTAGAAATTTTGTAGGGGAGGCGAAATTAGAATGACTTTAGCTATAGTAATTGTAGTCTTAATGCTGCTTTTAATCATTGGAGCTCCTGTAATTTTTGCTATTGGAACAGCAGGAATTTCATATTTTTTTATAAAACCTGATATGATTGGATCACTTTCCATTTATGCACATAAGTTTTTTAATGGAATGGATAGTTTTGTCTTTCTAAGTATACCTCTATTTATTCTTGCGGGTGAGCTTATGGGTTGCAGTGGTATGATGAATGAATTAGTTAGATTTACCCAAATGTTAGTTGGTAGGTTTAGAGGAGGACTGGCATATGTTAATGTGCTTGGCAGCATGCTGTTTGCTGGGATATCCGGTTCTGCTCTAGCTGATGTGTCAGCCCTTGGACCTATTGAAATTGGAATGATGAAAGAAGACGGTTATAAGCCGGAATTTGCGGCTGCCCTTACTGCTACCTCTGCTATACAAGGCCCAATAATACCACCTAGTATTCCTATGATTGTTTTTGCAAGCTTAACCAATGCTTCAGTAGGAGCATTGTTTCTAGGCGGTGCATTACCTGGAATTTTTATAGGTTTAGGACAATGCATGGTAATAGCATTAATGGCAAAGAAAAGGAATTTCCCCCGACATGATGAAAAATATTCATTTAAAAAAGTTATTGATACTACAAAGTCTGCTATATACTCTCTGCTTATGCCGGTTATTGTTCTTGGCGGAATTTTAAGTGGTATATTCACTGCTACAGAGGCGGCTGCGATAGTAGTCATATATTCGTTTGTTATTGCAACTTTTGTGTATAAAAGTATGACACTAGAAAAGCTTAAAGAAGTTTTGATAAAATCCGCAAGAACCACTGCATCTATTTATTTGATAATTGCATTTACGTCGGTAATAGGTTGGATTATGTCTATGGAGAGGCTTACAGACATGATAAGTGCATTAGTTATCAACTATAGTTTAAGTGCCACCACTTTATTATTCATATGCAACATTTTTTTTCTTTTTAATGGAATGTGGATATCTGATACTGTTCAGCTTTTGCTGTTTGCACCTATATTTACACCTATATTTGCATCAATGGGAATTCACCCCGTGCACTTTGGAGTGATAATGGTAGTAAATGTAATGATAGGGTTGATTACTCCTCCTTACGGGCAAGCATTATATCTTGCTGCGTCTATTTCTAAATGTAAACTTAGCAGCATAGTAAGAGAGACATTACCATTTACTGCTGTGAGTATTTTAGTATTATTTATAGTAACATATTTTCCAAATATTGTGCTTTTTTTACCAAGAGCATTTGGCCTTATATAATGGACTATTGAAAGGAGAATTTTATGAAAAAGAATGTTTTACTAATTGAACCAACTATTCGAAGTATTGGAGTAGAAATATTAAAAGAATATTTTAATGTGTTTGTTGCACCAGATGGATCTGAAACAACATTGATCAAATACATGAATGAGAATAAAATAAGCGCTGTTATAACAAGGGTGGAGAGTATTTCTAATAATGTAATAGAAAATTGTCCCAGCCTGGAGATTATTGGTCAACATGGAGTCGGAGTGGACAATATAGATGTATCATCTGCTACAAAAAATGGTGTAATTGTAATTAATGTACCAAATGCTAATGGCATGTCTGTAGCAGAGCATACTATAATGTTTATCCTCTCTTTGAGCCGTAGATTGATTAAGTTGGACACTAAAGTAAGGGCAGGAGAATGGGCTTGCCGTGAAACTAATATTCCTATGGAGATAAATGCAAAGGTATTGTTTATCCTAGGATTAGGTAAAATTGGACAGGAAGTGGCACGAAAAGCTAAAGCATTCAATATGAAATTGATTGGATATGACCCTTTTGTATCAAAAGAAGATATGGAGCTGTTTGGGGTTGAGAAAGTTAAAGACTTACCAACGGGACTTAAACAGGCGGATTTTATAACAATACACATACCCTTGACAAAGGATACCAGGCATTTGATATCAAAGGATGAGATAAATTATATGAAGCAAACAGCCTGCATAATGAATTTAGGACGAGGTCCAGTGGTGGATGAAACAGCTCTATACAATGCATTAGCTGAGAATAGAATATCTGGGGCAGCTCTTGATGTTCTTGAGAAAGAGCCCCCTGACGATAATAATCCTTTGTTACAACTTGACAATGTTATATTAACGCCACATGTCGGAGGTGATACTGTAGAAGCAAAAGATAGATGTTCGAAGACTTTAGCGCTTGAAGTGAAGAAAGTATTGGAAGGAGTGTTACCGGCAGGTATTGTGAATCCAAAAGTTTTAGGAATTGCACGAATATTCAAGAAATAATAATGAATAATTAAAGGAGGAAATAAAAATGAATTATGAAGGTATTATGACTGCTTTAATCACACCAATAGATGAGGATGGTAGGGTTGATGAACTAAGCCTCAGAGAACTGATAAGGTTCCAGCTAAAGAATGAAGTGCAAAGTTTATTAATTTTAGGTGGGACAGGCGAGTATGCTGCTTTAAGCAATTATGAACGCAAAAGAGCAGTAGATATTGCTGTAAATGAGGTTAATGGCAAAGTACCTGTTGTTGTTGGAATTCTATCAACAGGTCTGGGTGATGCAATAGAGATGAGCTTATGTGCAAAAGCTTCCGGAGCAGCAGCAATCATGGTAGTGACACCGTATTATGTCCTGCCGGGTCAGCAAGGGATTATTGATTATTATAAAAAACTGGATAAGGCTGTTGACATGCCTATTTTACTTTATAATATACCTTATAGGACCGGTGTTAATATGTTACCTGAAACTGTTGAAAAGATGGTTGATGAAATGCCAAACATTGTTGGAATTAAAGAATGTGCACCCAACTTGGGCCAAGCGATAGAATTGTTAAAGCGTGTAGGAAATAGAATAGACGTGCTTTGCGGCGAAGAATTTTTTGTTATAGCTGAATTAATATATGGTGCAAAGGGTCTGGTTATGGCAAGTGCAAATATTATCCCTGATGTGTGGATTAAGATATATAATCTTGTTAAAAATGGTGATATTAAAGAAGCTGCTAAATTACATACTGAGTATTACCCACTATTTAAAGCTATATTTATGGAAACAAATCCTGGACCATTAAAGGAAGCAGTAAAGATGATTGGTTTACCTGCAGGCGTCGTAAGTACCCCTTTAGTAGCTCCAAATGATACAACAATGAAAGTACTTAGGGAAACTATGAAAGAGTTTAATCTAATAAAGTAAATTTGTTTAAAGTGCTTCATGATATAAAATTTTGCTTCACTTTTATGTAGTCATATACTTTATAATTATCCTAGAGTATATGACTATATTTATTACTAAAGAAAACATCTAAACTATAGAGAGACTAATTCAGAAACTAATCACTGCTTGTGTTGAAGCATAAGTATATTAATGAACTAAATCAAAAGGGTTCAAGTGTCGGCAATTTATATAAGGAGTAGTTCTAGCAATGTTTAGTTACTCAATGAGTTAATTGAAAGGAAATGTTTATGATTAAGGATTTTGAGACAATACTGAAATACGCAAGAAAAGCAAGGCCTAAAACCATAGCAGTAGCGGCCGCTGAAGATGACGATGTGTTAAAAGCCGTTGAATATGCTAGGCTAGAAGGTATAGTAAATGCCATTTTGATAGGAGACAAGGAAAAAATAGAAACAATATTGTATGAAAATCGTATTGATATGGAAGAATATACGATTTTAGATGAGAAGAATAAAGCGGAAGCATGTAATAAAGCAGTACAATTAGTTAAAACAAAGCGAGCATCAACTATTATGAAGGGCTTCGTAGATACATCTATTATTTTAAAGGCTGTGTTACATAAAGAAACAGGCTTGCTGATAGATGGACTGCTTAGTCATGTAGGAGTATTAAAGGTAGATAGGTATGACAGGTTTTTCATCATAAGCGATTCTGCAATTAATATTTCACCAACCTTAGAAAATAAAGTTGATATAGTAAAAAACGCAGTTAAAGTTGCCCATGCCTTAGAAAACGAGAATCCTAAAGTAGCTATAATTTGTCCTGTTGAAAAAGTAAATGACAAGATTATTTCAACTGTTCATGCCGCTGAATTAGTTAAAATGAATGAAGAAGGGAAAATAACCGGATGTATTATAGGAGGACCATTTGCCTTAGATAATGCGGTATCTGAAGAAGCAGCAAAGCATAAAGGAATAAGCCATCCAGTAGCAGGACAGGCCGATATTCTTATAACGCCAAATTTAGAAGTCGGAAATGTTTTAAATAAAGCAATGGAATATTTTGCATACACCGAAAAAGCAGGGATAATAATGGGGACAGAAGCTCCTATAGTACTTACATCAAGGGCTAGTTCAAGCATATCAAAGCTTAACTCAATAGCCCTCGCTGTTCTAATTGCAGATAAGATATAATAATTTGGAGGTTATATGTATGAAAAAGATATACAAAATTTTGGCAATAAATCCAGGCTCTACATCAACGAAAATTGCTTTGTACGAGAATGAAAAAGCTGTATTTGCAAAGAACATATCCCATTCTGCAGAGGAAGTTAAAAAGTATAATAGAATTACTGATCAGTTTGAATTCAGAAAACAAATAATTATAGATACAATTCAGGAGTATGGTGTGGATTTATCTGAAATAGATACAATTGTAGGAAGAGGAGGAAATATGAAGCCTGTCCAAGGCGGTACTTATCTAATAAATGAAGCAATGTTAGAAGATTTAAGGGTTGGGGTAATGGGGCAGCATGCGTCAAATCTTGGAGGTATACTCGCCCATACTATAGCAGATGAGTTGGGTATATCTTCATATGTAGTTGATCCTGTTGTGGTAGATGAATTTGAAGATTATGCAAGAATCTCCGGTATGCCTGAGATAAAAAGGAAATCAAAGGATCATCCCTTGAATCAGAAAGCGGCGGCTAGGTTGGCAGCAAAAGAATTGGGAGGAGTATATACCAACCTCAATTTTGTTGTAGCTCATTTAGGCGGAGGAATATCCATAGGGGTACATAAAAAGGGCAAAATCATAGATGTTAATAATGCATTAGACGGAGACGGCCCCTTTTCGCCTGAAAGGTCGGGAGGGATTCCGGTAGGTTCTTTAGTAGATTTATGCTTTTCCGGAGAATTTACAAAGGCTGAAATCAAGAAAAAGATTACCGGTAATGGTGGTTTGGTAGCATATTTAGGTACAAATGATGGCAGAGAAGTGCAAAGACGAATAAAAGAAGGAGACCAATATGCCAAGCTTATATACGAAACTATGGCATATCAGATATCAAAAGAAATAGGAGCTGCAGCTACAGTTCTAAAAGGAGACGTAGATGCTATAATCCTGACTGGTGGTATAGCCAATGACACTGAGTTTATTTCATGGATAATAGATAGAATTTCATTTATAGCACCTGTTAAAGTAGTCCCCGGAGAAAATGAAATGGAAGCACTTGTTCAAGGGGTGCTGCGAGTCTTCACTGGTGAAGAACAATTAAAGTTGTATGAATAATTTAGGAGAGCACCTTGGAAGAGGTTTTAATCTTGGGATTGCTCAATTTCTTTAAGCCTTTTCCAAAGTGTTGTCCTGCTCATTCCAAGTATTTCAGCCAAGGCTTCTTGATTGCCTTCAAACATTGTATTTGCTTGTTTTATTATTTGATGCTCTATATCCTTTATGTTACCTAGATTTACAGTTATACTTTGATCATAATCGTTGTATTTTATATCAGCGCGAGCAACATTATAATCGTCGTTATTACAGAATAACTGCTTAACAAATTCCATATCAATTGTAGTACTATTTGATAATATACACATCTTTTCAGTAAAGTTTTCTAATTCTCTTACATTTCCAGGCCAACTATAATCTTCTATAATCCTCAATGCTTCATCTGTAATATTGCAAATGTTAGTATTATGCTTAATATTCATTTTATTTATAAAATTCTTCATGAGTATTGGAATATCATTCTTTCTTTCACGCAAAGGAGGCATCCTTAAGTCCAAAATATTGAGTCTGAAATATAGGTCTTGTCTAAACCTGCCTTCCTTTACCATTTGGAATAAGTTGGCATTTGTGGCTGCTATAACCCTAATATCAACATTAATTATATAATCCCCACCAACCCGTAAGACCTCCCTTTCCTGAAGCACTCTCAAAAGCCTGCCTTGAAGGCCTAAAGGTATTTCGCTTACCTCATCCAGGAATATTGTTCCTCTATGGGCTAACTCGAACAAACCTAGTTTTCCACCTTTTTTTGCACCAGTAAATGCTCCCTCTTCATATCCAAACAGTTCACTTTCAAGTAAGTTCTCCGGCATAGCCGCACAATTTATAGCAACAAAGGGTCCATTTTTTCTTGAACTGATATTATGAATACTTTGGGCAAAAAGCTCTTTGCCTGTACCGGTTTCAGCTATAATTAAGACTGTCGTATTTGTTTTGCCTATCCTCTTTGCTTGATCTATTGTATTCTTTATTGCTTTACTTTCACCATAAATATCATCAAAGGTGTATTTTGCAATCAAACCCTTTTTATATAATTGGGTTCTTACTTTATGCTCTAACTCTTGAAGTTCTGTAATCTCTTGAAAAGTAATCACTATGCTGAACATTTCCTGCTCAATTATTATGGGTAGCCTATTCATAAGGAATTGCTTATTATTGATCTTTACAAGTTTATTAAGCAACATTTCGCTGTTGCCATATATCTCTTCAATTAATTCGCTATTCAGATTAGAATGTATTGGTTGCTCTAAAACTTGGCATGCGTGCAAATTAAAAATTTTTTCTGCTATCGGATTAAACGTAACTATATTTTCTTTATCGTCCAATGCTATGATGCCATAGCCTGAATAATCAATGATCATTTTTAATCTTTCGGTTTTTTCTTTTTCTCTTTTTGCAAAATCACATATATTTTTTGCTGAGATAAATGCTTCTCTCAATTGTTTTTCTGCACTATGAATCACTACTGTATTTAAGTCATGTATTCTTCCGGCTTCTAATATGCAGTCACCAATTCCGACCAAGTTTGATATTCCTAAACTAACGGCTTTATTAATTTGATCCTTTAAATTTTTTTGAGTCTTATAAGAAAAAAGGGTAAAATCAATACCTAAAGTTCCCTTTAAATTTTCCATATCAGTTAGATTTTCAGATTCAAAAACAAAAAGACCGATTTTCTTTCCATAAGCGCTTGCTTTATTGAGGCCTTTAAGAAAATCAACTGTTCTTATTTCAACGGACACAACCGGAATACTAACAAGTTCTTTTATAGCTTCGGCAGTACCTCCCTGACTTATTATAACATCGTATGAGCCTTGATTATCCCTGGCATAGATATGACCGTTTTTCATGATTCCGCCTTCATAAATTTCTAAATCTAACTTTAGTTCTTCGGATATTTTTCTTGCTTCCTTAATTAAAGCACTATAGGTAGATATAAAAAGTATTCGATTCATCATAACAAATGCCTCACTGTAAATCTTATTTTAGTATTATTATAAAATATTAATAAGAATAGTACAAGTTATTAGCTAAGAATAAATGTCTATGATGTGGATTACGTTCAGTTTAAATGTTAAATTATTAAACATTTAAAAATTTATTACTTATAGTAATTAAACAGTGCCAGTAAATTAAGGGATTACAAGCTTTTAGTATCATGGTAATTGTGGCATCTAACTTGCTAGTATTACTAGTATAATACCAAAAACTTGCTATTCATTTATAATATTATGACTTCTGCGACTATAAAACAGCACATAGCTTTTGGTAGCTGAATCAGCATAATTCTATTAAAAGGAGGTTTTTCTTTTTAAAGAATAGTTCAGCATATGTACCTGGTACCTGAGCGCATATTACTGTTTACAGGTGGTTTTCGATGTGCACCTCAATGTTGATGGTACATTTAGATATTGTAATAAATAAAGCTTTATATCAAATAATTTAAAGCTTCAAATTATTATTTAAAAAGGGGTGTATGCAATTGTCAGTACAATTCTTAATAATAGTCTTATATTTCTTGCTCACAATCGCTATAGGTGTAGTTGCGATGAAAAAATCAAGTAGCTCGGATTCATTTCATGGAGCAGGATTAGGGGTGTTAATGTGTGTAGCGGCAGGTACCGGTGAATGGCTCGGAGGTACATCTACTACAGGTGTATCAGAATATGGCTATTCATTTGGCATATCTGGAGCATGGTATACAATTAGCAATGGTATCGGGATAATGTTTTTAGCATTACTCTTTGCCAAATTATACAGAAGTTTGGACACCGTAACTGTTCCGGGAATTGTTGAAAAATTTATTGGAGTTAAAGCCAGGGTTGTTGCCAGCGTTATGCTTACTTTTGTTATGGTTGTTGTTGGAACATCCCAGATCATTGCAGCAGGAACTCTTGGGGTTTCAGTTCTTGGATTGGATTACAATGCAGCAGTTGTAATTTTGGGGATAGGATTTATTATTTATACACTAGCTGGAGGTATGAATGCTGTTGCTTCTACAAATGTTATGCATTTGGTTGCCATGTATGGTGGCACAATATTAGCCTTAACATTAGTTGGCAGAGATATAAACGGACTTCAAGGCCTTCAGACAGCTTTGCCGGCAAATCCATATTTTGGATGGTTCAGCATAGGAATGCCCAAGGTATCTTCATGGATAATCGCTTCAATATTGGGTGCATGCACTGCTCAAGCAGGGATACAACCTATTCTTGCAGCAAAGGATGTAAATGTTGCAAAAAAGTCTGCAATAATTACAGCTTTGGTAGTCGCACCATTTGGAATTCTAACAGCTTTATTGGGTATGGCTGCAAAAGTGAAATTCCCTGATCTTGCAAATGCAAAACTTGCATTACCAACTCTTATGATGAATTTGCCTCCAGTTGCCGGAGGAATTGTTTTAGCTTCAATAATGGCCGCTATATTATCTACTATTTCTCCAATAATACTTGCTGCCGGTACAATGATAACAAAAGACATATATCAAAGGGTTATGAAACCGAGTGCTAGTGATAAAGAAGTTCTATTTATGTCCAGAATGATGACCGGTATTGCCGGTGTTCTTTGTATAGCTTTATCCATAGTGATGTATGGCAGTGCCAGAATACTTGATATGGTTTACTTTGGCTACACAATAAGAGGATCTATGTTTGTGGTACTGTTGCTGGCAATATATTGGAAAAAAACATCAGAAAAGGGTGCAATTTATTCAATGATATTTACAGGCTTGATAGGGATATTCTGGGTGGCATATCAAGCAGTAGTGGGCGAATTTCCTATTCATCCTGCAATCACCGAGACTTATGCCTCTGTAGTGGCAGCATTAATTTCGACAATAGCGTTCAGTTTAATATTTAAGAAAGATGCCAACATCAAGCCGGACTCTCTTGAGAGAAGCATTTAATGAAAAGACGACATCTATTGTTTATAATATTTTGCTTGTTCCTTATTATGCTTTGGCTTACAGGTTGTAATGCGAACAATATAAGTCAGATTAAAGAAAACAGCAATACTGTTAAAGAGTATAATGAAGCAATCCAAATATACAATAAAGTTGCCCGAAACTTTACGGGTTTAGCAAGAGATGTTGACATAGAATATGAAGAAACAGAAGCCTTCGATGAAAGCTTCTGGAATGACTATAACGATAGTAGAAAAAAGGTTATTGATAGTATAAGTGCTATGAAAGATTTTGAATTCAAATATGAAGATATCGAAGAAGTAATGGATAAAATTAATCCTATGCTCAATAATATTGAAATATATTTAGGAAAGCTTGAAGAGTTTCAAAAATTGCATCAATACAGTAACTGGAAAGATTTTAAGGAAAGCAATAATATATTGTACCAGGAGATTTTAAGTCAAAGCAATGAGATTAGTAAGGTATTTGATGAAATATATGATGAGTTCATAATAAAGAAAAAAGAATAGGATTCAATTTAGTGCCTCGTATAGTATATCACTTCTAGGTCGGCGAGGTACTAAACAGGTGAAGTGCATTTTCAACACCTGAATACTAGAAATTAGTTGTGTTAAAAAGCACTAGCCATAACATAAGGGGGCTTTTTGATGAACAAAATAGTAGTGAACAAGTCAAGATGTAAAAGGTGTGGCATCTGTATTGAATTTTGCCCTGTAAAATTGTATGACAAAGAAATCGATGGGGCACCAATACCTACCCGTATTGAAAAGTGTACAGGCTGTATGCTTTGTGAGCTAAGATGTCCGGATTTTGCCGTTAAAGTGGAGGTGAACAAGGATGAAAAGTAAGAGCAATGTTAGGTTTATGCAAGGAAATGAAGCAATTACTGAAGGTGCACTTGCTGCTGGCGCAAGATTTTATGCCGGTTATCCAATCACGCCATCCTCTGAAATTGCCGAAATATCATCTAAGAGACTTCCGCAGTTAGGTGGACTATATATACAAATGGAAGATGAAATTGGAAGTATAGCTGCAATAATTGGAGCATCAGCTTCAGGGAAAAAGTCCTATACTGCTACAAGTGGTCCGGGCTTTTCGTTGATGCAGGAGAACTTGGGAGTTGCCGTAATGGCAGAGATACCTTGTGTAATAATAAATGTTCAGCGCTCCGGCCCTAGTACAGGTCTAGCTACAAAACCAGCTCAAGGAGATTTAATGCAAAGTCGTTGGGGAACTCATGGTGATCATGGTATAATTGTCCTTTCTCCTTCAAGTGTAGAAGATTGTTACCATTTGATGATAAAAGCTTTTAATTTTGCGGAAAAATATCGTACACCTGTAATATTTTTAGCAGATGAGATTATAGGCCATCTGCAGGAGAGAGCTGTTTTAAATGAAATAAAACCTGAAGATATTGTGAACAGGAAGCAACCTACATGTGATCCAAAGGATTACAAGATCTTTGATTTTGATGAGGATGGAATAGCTCCACTAGCAAGCTATGGAAGTGACTATGTTGTACGGATTTCCGGAACGACTCATGATGAGGCAGGATATCCAAATTCAAAGCCTGAAAATGCAGACAAATTCATAAGACACTATACGGATAAGATTGAAAAGAACAAAAAAGATATAGTTATTTTCAGAAAGTATAATATGGAAGATGCAGAATATGCCATTATCACTTTTGGAGGTACTACGAGGTCTGCTTTAGAAGCAATGGAAATGCTCAGAGCTGAGGGGAAAAAGGTTGGAATTCTACAACTGGTTACACTCTGGCCTTTTGCAGATGAAGAAGTATTGGAAGTTTGCAAGCAAGTTAAGGCAGTGATTGTTCCTGAATTAAACCTTGGCCAGCTTATAGGAGAAGTTAAAAAGTATAATCCCCAAAACATTCCTATAGTTGGTGTTAATAAAGTAAACAGTTTGTCTATACAGCCCATTGAAATAATAGACAAAATTCGGGAGGTAGAAAATTGTCAGAAATAAGATATGAAGAGTATTTATTCGAGGAAAAATTACCTCTGTTTTGGTGTGCAGGCTGTGGAGATGGGATTGTTTTGGGAGCAATATTAAGATCCTTTGCTAATCTGGGTTATGAAAAAAAAGATACAGTAGTTGTAACAGGCATCGGATGCTGGGGCAAAGCTGATGACTATATAACAACCAGTATATTTCATGGGACCCATGGTAGAGCTTTAGCCTTTGCAACAGGAATAAAACTTGCTAATCCGAAGCTTAAAGTAATTGTACTAATGGGTGATGGTGATGGTGCTACTATAGGTGGAAATCATTTTATACACGCAGCGAGAAGGAATATAGATGTGACAGCAATAGTAGTAAACAATTTTAATTATGGTATGACAGGTGGACAATACTCAGGTACTACTCCTGAAAATTTTTATACAACTACATCAAAATATGGCCACATAGAGCCTGGGTTTGATTTGTGCAAGCTGGCGGCAGCTGCAGGCGCACCATATGTTGCTCGTGGATCTGTGTTTAATGTTGTTCAACTGCAAAAATTAATAGAAGAAGCTTTTGAAAAGAAGGGATTCTCTTTTGTTGAAGCTGTTTCACCGTGTCCTACTCATTTTGGACGTCTTAATGGGATGAAAAAGGCTCCGGAAATGCTTCATTGGATAAAAGAAAACTCTGTAAGCATAACAGCTGCAGAAAAACTTACACCTGAAGTAAGAGAAAAGAAATTTGTTTTAGGTAAATTTGTTGATAAGGATATAGCCGATTATAGCACTAAATATCAATGTATTATTGACAATTGCTCATCGAATGCTTCTGAAGGAGGGGATAAGAATGAGAGATAAATTGCAGATAGTATTGAGTGGAGTAGGAGGGCAAGGTTTGATAGCATGCGGGAATCTTATAGCCGAAGCTGCTATATTGCACGAAAATAAATATGCAACCCTTTCTTCCTCCCATGGAGTTGAAACAAGAGGTACATTCAGTAAATCCGATGTAATAGTAAGTAACAAAGAGATATACTATCCTGAAGTTATAAAAGAAGATGTAGTGTTGTCATTGGCTCAGGTTGCCTATGACAGATATGTTTCTTCAGTAGGTCACGATACTTACCTGATATACGATAGCAGTATGATAAAAGATGTCAAAGAATCAAAATCCAGGCAATTAGGCTTTCCATTTACTGAAATTGCCAGAGAACTTGGAAACATAGCGGTTGCGAATATTATTGCCTTAGGTATTATAATAAAACTTACTGGGGCACTAAAGGAAGAATCAATAATATTTGCAATTCAAAATATCTTTAGTGAAAAACCAAAGGTGATAGAGTTAAATATAAAGGCATTTAATAAAGGTATCAAGTTGGCATTTTGAGAAAAATAAGTAAATATATTAATAGCGCTTTGAGTTATGAGAAGAACTCATTTTAAAAATCTTACTCAAAAAGTTTAGAATTTAAACATATTGAAGATTATAGGGGTGTATTGAATATGGAAATTAGATATGCAGACAGAGTTGGAAGTATTAAGCCCTCTGCGATAAGAGAGCTTTTGAAGCTAACACAGCAACCGGGAGTAATATCCTTTGCAGGGGGGAATCCTGCTCCTGAATCTTTTCCGATAGACCAGTTGAAGCAGGCAAGTGCTAAAGTATTGGATGAACAGGGGAAATCAGCCTTACAATATAGTACGACGGAAGGATATAAGCCTTTAAGAGAATTTATTGCAAAGAGGATGAATAATTCAGGTATTGATATAGAAGCAGATCAGATATTGATTACAAATGGTTCTCAGCAAGGACTGGATTTTAGCGGCAAGTTGTTTATTGATGAAGGTGACGTAGTTATCTGTGAGAGTCCTAGTTATATTGGAGCTTTAAATGCTTTCAGAGCGTACATGCCTAAGTTTGTTGAAGTAGAAATGGATGACGATGGGATGAAAATGGATGAACTGGAAAAGGCACTTAAAGAAAATCCTAAAGCAAAGTTCATATACACAGTTCCTACCTATCAAAATCCAACAGCAAGGACAATGAGTTTGGAAAGAAGGGAAAGACTGGTTCACCTGGCTGTTGAATATAAGATACCTATATTAGAAGACAACCCATACGGAGATTTAATATTCGAGGGTGAAAAAATATTGCCTATCAAGCATTTTGATACTAAAGGAATAGTCATCTACTTAGGAACCTTCTCAAAAACTTTTTGCCCGGGACTAAGACTGGGATGGGTTGCGGCTTCTCCGGAGATTTTAAGAAAATATGTACTTGCAAAGCAAGGTGCAGATTTGCATACAAATACCATGTCTCAAATAGAGTTGGCTAAGTTTATTGAAATGTTTGACTTCGAGGCTCATGTAGAAATGGTTAGGAATATATACAAAAGAAAAAGGGATGCTATGATAAATACCATGAAAGAGGAATTTCCAAGTAATCTTAAATATACTTATCCAAATGGCGGAATGTTTACATGGGTAGAATTGCCCGAAGGGATAGATGCTGCAGAAATATTAAAAAAGTCATTGGAGCATAAGGTAGCTTTTGTTCCAGGTTCATCTTTTTATCCCAATGGAGGAAATGAAAATCATTTTAGATTAAATTATGGAACAATGCCAGAAGAATTAATTGTAGAAGGAATAAAGAGACTTGGTAAAGTTTTGAGAGAGTTATAAAAAAGTGGTCAAAGAAGTTAGAATAAGCAATTTAATATGTAATTGATATTGTTTAGAGCTGCTCCTTCGGTTTATACTAAAGGCACAGCTCTTTTATAATGCATAGGAAAGCATAAATTATCTTAGTGTATCACTTGTAATATAACCCCACAACAGCTGGAGTCAGGCAGACAAATTATATATGGCAAAGTACATGCATATGGAATATAATTAAATTTGAATTTTATTTAATAGCTGGGGGAGATAGATTGGATGTAATAATTGCACTTATAGGTATTTTAGTACTTTTCATGCTTAGTATTTACAAGGGGATAGACATTTTTTTTCCTCTTTTTTCCGGCTTCATAATATTTATGATTATTTCATACAAGAGAGGTTTTAAGCTGAGGGAACTTTCAAGCATGGTTTTAAAAGGCATCGGAAAGTCTCTGGTTAATATTAAAATACTGCTGCTTATAGGAGCTATTACTGCCGTATGGAGAGCTTCGGGGACAGTTGCTTATGTAGTGTATTACGGGATAAAGCTTATGAATCCAAACTACTTTATTCTATATGCTTTTATACTTTGCAGTATCGTATCTTTTCTGATAGGAACTTCCTTTGGTACAGTTGGTACTATTGGTATTATTCTGATGGTAATGGTAAAAGGCGGCGGTATAAATATCAATATTGTTGCAGGCGCTATAATTGCAGGCGCATATTTTGGTGACAGGTGTTCTCCGATGTCTTCCAGTGCAAATTTAGTAGCAGCTATTACTGAGACTGACTTAAACATTAATATCAAGAATATGATCAGAACCTCAGTGATACCTTTTATTACTTGTATCATTATCTATGGGGTATTATCGTATCAGAACCCTCTACAACTTGGAGGAAGTCAGATAATCACTGAGATTGTGCAAACCTTTAATCTGAACTGGATTGTAATATTGCCGGCGCTTATAATATTGGTGCTTGCTGCTTTCAGAGTGGACGTAAAGGTTTCCATGCTAGTGAGCATCATAAGTGGAGCGGTTGTTGCTCTATTGGTTCAGAGGGAGACAATAGCTGATATATTAAGATATATTGTGATAGGCTACAGCATGAATGAACATAGCTTTTTAGGAGATATAATAATGGGGGGCGGTATTTCTTCAATGATGAAGATTATGCTGATTGTCCTTGTATCCTTTGCACTATCCGGTATATTTGAGGGAACATCGCTGCTGAAGGATGTTGAGGCATGGATAATAAAACTGGGCGGGAAAATCGGAATATTCGCAACTACGATTGTAATCAGTATAATGACAGGGTCCTTCGGTTGCAGTCAGGTTCTTGCTGTAATGCTTACATATCAGTTTGTCAGGAATATGTACAATTCTGCCGGTATAGACAAATATGAGCTTGCAGTGGATATTGAAAACACAGCAGTAGTAATAGCGCCGCTTATTCCGTGGAATATTGCAGGAGCTGTGCCTGCTGCTGCTCTCAATGCTGAAAGCAGTTATATGGTATACTCATATTATTTATATTTGCTGCCATTAATCATCTTAATCGTAAAAAGATTTAAAGCTCTAAGACTGCATAAAACATTATAATATCTATAGAAGAATATGGAGGATATATTTTGGAAATTATATTAAACGCGCTTCAGAGTGTATTAAGCATAGTAGTAATGATTGTATTGGGATATTACCTTACCCGCAAGGGTTTGTTCAATGAAGATGTATCAGTGCTTTTTTCCAAGCTGGTTGTCAATGTTTCACTGCCGGTTCTTTTGGTTTCGAATTTGGTTACGGTTTTTGACCGGGAAAAACTCTATAGTGCAGGTAAAGGAATAATAATACCTTTTGCTTCGATGCTCATATGTTATGCAGCTGCAATAGCGGTGGCAAAGCTAATAAAGGTTAAGCCTGAGAGGAGAGGTATTTTTCAGGCTATGTTTTTCGCTTCCAATACAATATTTATAGGAATGCCTGTGAATCTGGCACTTTTTGGCGAGCAAAGCATACCCTATGTGTTGTTTTACTACGCTGCGAATACAACGCTTTTCTGGACTATCGGGATATATGGCATCAGCATGGATAAAAAAGGGAATGAGGGTAGAATACTCAATATAAATACTTTGAAGCGTATATTCTCTCCTCCGCTTTTGGGATTTCTGGCGGGAATACTGATGATAATACTGGGAATCAAACTTCCAGGCTTTATTATGGAGAGCTGCAAGTATATAGGCAATCTGACAACACCTTTGTCATTGCTTTTTATTGGGATTACCTTCAGCACTATTAATATTAAGGATATTAAGTTTGATAAGGATATGGCAGCTCTACTTTTTGGAAGGTTTGTATTTTCACCTTTATCAGTCTACGCTCTTGCACTTGTTATTCCGATTCCAAGCCTGATGACTAAGGTGTTCATAATGCAATCAGCTATGCCGGTTATCACGCAGGCGGCATTAACTGCTAAAGCTTATGACACTGATTACCGGTATGCTGCTTTAATGGTTACAGTTACTACAGTTTTAAGTATATTATTCATACCTGTGTATATGATATTAATGAATGGAATATAGATAGAATAATAATAAGAAAGAAAGGTTGATTTTATTGAATCAAAGAGTAAAGAAATTAAGTACTTATATTCTTATTATTACAGTGCTTGCATCAGTTGCCGGGGGCTGCTTCTTAAGGCAGCGTGCGGAACAGACGGTGCCTGCGCCTGCAAATGTACCTGCCGAGATAGAAAAGAAGCCGGATAGAAGCCAATATGTTATAGATGCGGTGCTTGATCCGGAAAACAAGGTGCTGACTGCGGAGCAGAAAGTTACATATGTGAATAATGATGATGTGGAGCTTGGAGAGCTTTATTTTCATATATACACCAATGCATTTAAAAGGAAAGAAACAGCACCTTTCCTATTTGATGATTTCTTCAGGGCTTACTCAAGAGGCTTTCAGCCGGGGTATACAGAGTTTACCTCCGTTGAGCTTTCAAGCGGGCAGAGCAGAAAAGCTCCTGAATACAGCCTTCAAGGGGAGGGAGAAACCATTCTTAAGATTAAGCTGCCTGAGTCTTTGCAGCCCGAATCCAGTATAACTCTTGAGTTTAAGTATAAGGTCGTAATTCCTCCTGCCGGAGAGAGGTTCGGTTATGGGGAAACTTATATAAACATGGGTAATTGGTATCCGGTAGCGGCTGTATACGATGCTGAAGGATGGAATTTGGACAAATATTTTTCTGTGGGTGACCCATTTTACAGCGATACTTCAGATTATAAGGTAAATATAAAAGCGCCGAAGGAATATACAATAGCAGCATCTGGGCCTTTAGCAGAGGAAAAGCTTGAAGGGGATTATAAGAGCTGGAAATTTGGTGCAGAGAATATGAGAGATTTTGCGTTTATAGCAAGCGATAGGTTTAAGACGGCTGAAGATAAGGCAGGAGAAACGCTGGTCAAGTCTTATTATTATCAGGGGCATGAGAAGAAGGGGAAGGAAGCACTGGAGTATGGAAAGAGTTCTATAGAAATTTTTAACGATAGCTTCGGGAAGTACCCATATCCCACATTTTCAGTGGTAGAAACTGAATTTCCCAGCGGAATGGAATACCCCGGGTTGGTGTATATTAACAAAACATATTATGATAATTCTTATGACGAAGAAAATCTCTTATATACCACAGTCCATGAGACAGCACACCAGTGGTGGTACGGGGTTGTGGGAAATGATCAGATAGATGAAGCTTGGCTGGATGAAGGCTTTGCCACTTACTCAGAAGGTGTATTTAGAGAAAAGGAATTTGGCGCCGTAAGCGGTAAGCATTACTATGAAAACCTTGAGGAGAGTTCAAAAGAAGATATTGAAGCGGGAGTTTATGATGGTGTGATTCTTAAGCCTTTAAGCAGATATACAAACTGGGATGACTACGGTTCGGCAGTTTATACCGGAGGAGCCGTACTATTAAGTGAAATACGCAAGCAGGTAGGCGATAAGGACTTCTTTAAAATAATGCAGACATATTATACGGAATATTCTTTTAAAAACGCAACTACCGGAGATTTCCTGAGGGTATGCGAACAAGTAAGCGGCAAGGAGTTTGATGATACTTTCAATAAGTACTTAAGCAGTGTGAAGTAACAAGGGAGGATACTATGGAGAAAGAATATAGAGTACTGGTTGTGAACCCAGGGTGTTTTAAGAGTGCTGCGGGACAGGAAAAGGTAAGAATATATGAGTAAATTGTTACAATTATATTTATATTGACTAGGGTCTTGTGGATTTTGCAGAAATCTACAAGACTTTTTTGAAGTAAAAAATAAATTGTGAAAGTCTATACAAATATAAGACTTTTTATTATAGTATCCGTAGTATATTATAGAAAATAAAATGGAGGGGCAAAAATGATAAAGAAAAAGGTGGGCAGCATAACTCTGGCTGTGGGGCTTATCACTGTAGGTGCATTGCTGTTTGCACAAAATTTTATTGATTTACCTGTAAAGGACATATATAAATACTGGCCGGTGCTTCTCATTGGACTAGGCTTGGAAATGGTGCTTTATATGATGTTTTACGGTAGAAACAATAATGAGGTTAAGCTCAGTGTGGACGGTTTGTGCATAGTTTTTATAATAATTGTCGGGCTGATATCCAACAGTATTAAATTCATAAATATAGATTTCCCGGGACGGATGTTCTTTGTGTACAACGGGAGCTCAATAATTGATGGTATCAGGTATAGAACGGAAATAAAAGAAACCTACAATAGGGATAACATTTCAAGCAGCTTCAACTTGAAAGGGCTTAAGGTAACTAACGATTATGGTAACATAAAGGTGATTACAGGAGATACAAAAAGCATAAGAATAGAGGCAGAAATTAAAGTTAAGTGCAATGATGAGAGCAAGGCAAGAGAATATGCCAAGGATGCCATCAAAATAATAGAGGGGGAATTTACAGAGCTTTCCCCCAAGGAACCGGCTAACTGGGATAAAAGTGATTATTCAAAAGCTCAGATTGATTTTGTCATATATGTGCCAAAGCAGGTAAGCGTGGATGCTAAGGAAAGCTACGGGGACATAAAAGTAGAAGGTGTAGACGGAAAATGCACACTTGAGAACAGAAATGGCGAAGTACAAGCTGTAGATATAGGCGGAGATGTAGATGTCGACAATTTCTTCGGTGACATCGAAGTAAAAAATATAGGTGGTAAGGTTGATATAACCAATAGAAATGGAGAGATAAAGGCAATCAAAATTTCCGGCTCAGCAGTTCTTGAAGGACACTTTGGAGATATTGAAGCGGAAGAGATCGGCGGAGACCTGAAAGCAGCAAATAACAATGGACAAATAACTGTTGGCAATGTAAGCGGCAAAGCTGATCTCTGCAATGCTTTCGGTGATATAGAAATTGACAAGGTTGAAAACGGCGTCACAGTGGATTGCAAGAACGGAAGTATAGAAGCTGTTGATGTAATGGGAAATTCACAGATAAAGAACTCTTTTGGGGATATATATTTTAAATCTGCAAGCATAAATGATGGAGATATATATGCAAAGACAAAGTTTGGAAATATTACCTGTGAAAAGCCTCTACAGCTTAACCAGGAAGGCCAGTATACGGAAGCCCAGGGTAAACTGGGAACCGGACAATACAAGATAGAGCTTACAACTAATAATGGAGATATTAAAATAGATTAAGGCTCAGAATTTGAGCCTTTATTCTTATGTTCAGGTATGGTAGATTATATATATTATGAAAAACATTTGAAGCTCGGAGGACATATGTATAAAGATATAAAGGCTGTAATATTTGATATTGACGGTACGCTTATAGATTCCATGTGGATATGGAGACAAGTGGATATAGAGTATCTAGGCAAGAGAGGGATTCCGCTTCCGGAGAAACTGCAATCCGATATAGAAGGAATGAGCTATTCTGAGACTGCAATATACTTTAAAGCCAGGTTTAACCTTCCTGAGCCATTAGAGGTGATAAAGGAAGAGTGGCGTCTTATGGCTGAGGATTATTACAAATGCCATATAAAGCTGAAAAGTGGAGCTAAGGAACTATTAAAGCTGCTCTATGATAAAGGGTTTAAGATAGGTATAGCTACCAGCAACTCACGGGAGTTGGTGGATTATATGCTGAACAATCACAACATAAAACAATACTTTTCCAATATAAGGACATCCTGTGAGGTTGATAAGGGGAAGCCGCACCCTGACGTATATTTGAAGGTGGCCGAAGATATGGGAATTGAGCCATGCTGCTGCCTTGCTTTTGAGGATACTGTTGCAGGAGTGATGGCGGCTAAGGCGGCCGGAATGAAAGCATTTGTCATGGCGGATGAGGTGTCTCTGGAGTCAAAGGATAAGCTGATAGAAATGGCGGAGGGATATATCCACAGCTTTGATGAAGTTATGGGATATTTTGAATAAAAAGTGCATCGTGAGATGCATTTTTTATGTCTTTTGAAGTAGAGAAAGAGATTGCACCGTCTTAAGTTATAAGTGGATGAAAATCAGCCTGGTGACGGCTTCACATTTGACTATGGAGGTGATGGGTATTGAGAGATGAAGAACTTGTCTTGCATATAGTAAAAGGCAAAACCGAATTGTTTTCTGTAATAGTAGACAGATATCAGTTAAAGGTGTTCTCCACCGCTTACAATTACACCCATGACCACGAGGAAGCACGGGATTTGACACAGGAGATATTCATTAAGCTTTACAATAACCTGCAGAGCTATAAAAGTAAAGCTTCATTTTCAACATGGCTGTACAGGATAGCAGTGAACCGGTGCATTGACTGGACAAGAAAAAAGAAGCTGAATACAGTATCGACCATATATGACAGCGGTGGTGATGAAGTAGATATATATGATACCATTGCAGACAGCGGCGGGAGCTTGGAGGAAGCCTTCATAAAGCAGGAGAATAAGGATTATATAAAAAAAATCGTGGAAGGCCTTCCGGAGATTTATAAAACCGTAGTTATTCTTTATTATTTCGAAGATTTCGGTCCCCAGGAAATATCGGATATTATAGGCATTCCCAAACGGACTATAGAAACAAGGCTCTACAGAGGCAAGAATCTATTGAAGCTTAGGCTGGAAGAGTTGGTTTGCGGAGGTGAAAAACATGAACTGTTATGAATATAGGAATAAACTTCATGAATATGTAAGCGGAAATTTAAGCGAATTGGAAAGCCACGCATTGGCAAGGCATATAAAGGCTTGTGATAAATGCAGAAGAGAAGTGGAAGAGATTAAGGACATAAAAGCATTTTTGAAGTTTAATATCCAGGAGAACATGACACCGTCGGCGGATTTAAAGTCTGAAATAATGGCTTCCATTAATCTAAAAAAGTACAAGAATGTGTATAAGAACAGCTTAGGAGAACTGAGCAACTGGGGAATGAGCTTTGTAGCAGCAGGTTTAATACTTCTATTCATGAACTTAACCCCGCCAGGTAATATAGCATACGTGCAAAATGGATGGGGTAATACCAGGGAAAACATTACTGAGAAGGTGCAGCAGCCCTTAAGCTCAATAAATGAGGGATTGGATAAATTCACAAATGCAATTACCGGATTGGATGGGGTTACAGGAAGAATAGAAAGAGATAAAAAGGGAGGAAATTAAAATGAATTGTAAATATCATAAAGAATCAGAAGCAAAATTCATCTGTGATAAATGCAAACAACCAATATGTGAGGAATGTTCCGTGAACGTGAACGGGAACAAAATATGCAGCAACTGTATTGAGAAGGCGATGCTTCCGGATAATAACCGGTACTATAAAGGAGGCTTCTTAGAAAGCTTTGTATTTTTCTGCTTTGCTGTAGTACCCGGAGCCGCTCAAATGCATATGAACCAATTCAAAAGAGGCTTTCAGCTTATGCTTGGATTTATAGGGGCTATTGTCCTGTTCAGTTATATAAATACTGAAGGCATGATACCGCTCGTTATAATACCTACTTGGTTCTTCAGTTTTTTTGACAGTTATGCCACAAGAAGAAGACTTAGGTCGGGAGAGGTTGTTGGAGACAATGAAATATTCGATTACAGGATACTGATGGCAAACAAGAAGATAGTTGGTATAATAATGCTGGTTCTAGGTTTTATTGGAATTGCCAATGCCTTTGAGAACTCTATAATAGAGCATATGTTCGGAGGGCAGCTTTTTTGGGCGGCCAGGAGAAGCTTGGTACCAATAATATTGGTCCTTATCGGAGCATATATATTGATGAAATCGAAAAAAACGGAAAAAGAAGCGGAAAGTACTGGAAGTGAAATAGAAGAGTAAAATTATAATGCAGTAGACGGCATGAGCATTTATTACTAAATAGGCTGTATTTATACATTGACTTATAGCCAGCAATTTACTATAATAAAAAATGTACTTCAAAATTGAAAAAATGCGCTCGTAGCTCAGTTGGATAGAGTGCCTGACTACGAATCAGAAGGTCGCAGGTTCGAACCCTGTCGAGCGCACCATTCTTACGAATTATAGAAACCTTGAATTTTCAAGGTTTTTTTTGTATTGGAGTTTGTTAATTTTTTTGATAAAGATTTTTGTTTTTGAGGTGGTCAGAGTAACTACAGGTTAATAAAGTAACGGTTTACATATTATCCTATATTTAGGCAAATTTTGGTGATATAGTATGATAAATATTATTATAGTTGGAGGTGACTTCATGGAATGGGATGATTATAAACTAATATATATAGAGCATCTGAAATTTTATATTAAATCTAAGTTATTAGTAGATTATTCAACTAAGATTTTTAATGACTTTCCAAAAAACTTGCCGCTTGAGCTTGCAAAAGAAGCCTATGATAACATGAATAGTGTTTCTAGCCAACTATCGAATTTAATAGCCGATACAGACAATGGTTCAGGTAATAATGCATTTTTCCATGATACAGTTAAAATTATCTGTATGAAACAACCGAGAGTTATGCTAAATTTAATTGATGATGAAAAGAAAAAGAAGGAAAGTATTAATAATAAGTCTATTGATTGGGATAGAATAATAGACCTGGGTGATTATGATTCAATTATTAACTTTATGGTGGATGAATTTAATTATAGATTACGCTTGTTTTGTGCAATCTAAAAATGGTTCTTTCCAGAGTTAGTTGAATTCAGTTAAAAAATGTGGTATAATGAAATGGTCATCACAAAGGAAAAGAGGCTATTTTATGGATGAATTTATTAAGCTTTTGAATGAAAATCTGGATTATGTAG
>Ga0209467_1000558_pt1 | contig 49024 bp, 56 predicted proteins | sample Higcelwee11metaG_FD_187175 | JGI IMG/M metagenome (GOLD analysis project Ga0209467, IMG submission 187175) | Freshwater pond sediment microbial communities from the University of Edinburgh, under environmental carbon perturbations - High... | ecosystem: Environmental > Aquatic > Freshwater >... | reverse complement strand
TTGCAGCGGGAATCAGTCCAAGAGAAAATCCAATAATCATAGTAATTAGCCCCCATCCTTTTTTCCCATCAGACAGAAGAAAAACTCCTCCAAAAATCATAAATACAGCAATCAGTTTTCCCCAACCGCCAAGAATGCCGGCTTTAATTTCATCCCACAAGCCTTCGACTTCTACCCCTCCGGTTCCTGCCCATAAAAATACCGGCATGACAATAAACAAAAAAATGAAGAGCGCTTTACGTTCATCACCTTTCGTTTGGTTATTTTGACCCATTTTAAAATTCCTTTCTTTTTTTGGATTCTCTACTATTCAAATTTTTTGGAGGAGTTTCAGAGTGATTTTGGAGGTTTTTAAGAAGATTAGTTAGAAGAATTGGAATTTAGAGGATTGTCCTCTAAATTTTCACTTTTAATGTGTAGCATATATTCTTTTTACCATTAAGATAAGTGTCTATTAATACTTTCGCTTTGTATCGTTTTCCGCTTTGATTTTTGAAATCAGTGTATTGATATCCGGGTGATTTTAGATTGTGCTTGGACGCTATATTCTTTATCGCCTGCAGTCTTTCTTCAGCATTTAATTCTTTTTTCTTGTGAAGAAAGAAATCCTCTATTTTTTTGTCATATATTCTAAAGCATCCATAATGTTCACAGGTATAATATGGGCTTACCTCATGAGTTTCTTCATCTACATATTCCCTGAGATAAACATATCCTTTTTTGCACACCGGACATTTAAACAGCTTTTCTTCTTCTTTGGATTCATCCGCTGCAGCATGATCTAAAAATTTCTTGACCGCTTCGTAATCGCTAAAAAATCTTTCCGGGTTATCGATCTTGATCCCTCTTTTTCTAGCGATCGATTTCGCACGATTGATTTGTGCCTCGGTAAGGGTAAATGCCTTTTCGGAATAGCCAGATGCCTTTAAAGCTTCATCGATCATGAATTGATATTCATTGATAAGCTGTTGCGGATCATCCTCTTCAAAACGAATTCGTCCCAACCGATCCCAATACTCCTGTACTTGACTCTCGTCCAAAAGTTCCGGGAAATATTTTTCACACCACTCTACCGTTTCTATAGCAATGTCTTGGGGATGCATCATATTATTTGCCAAAACAACGATTCCGCTGGATACTAAATTATTTTGTATGATATGAAAAGATTCAGCGGTACCGATTCCTTTCGCCCCAAGAATCTCAATGTTAAATCGACCGACGCCGTATCGAGGAGGTCTTTTTGGCGTCGTAACTGTGAAGTGGATATTTGTAGGCTGTAATGTCTCGTTTACAGCACATTTTGGTAAGACAACTATCATGTCTTCCTCTAAAACTTCACCGGCGGTTGAACTCATCGCTTTTAATAAATCTTGATGAACGCTCTCCCAGCTCGTTTGTTTTATATTTCCTCCGGATTGAGGATCATATACATCCACAAGATTATGTGCCTTCGCCTCAAGCTTTCTATTGCCTACCTGTATTTGTAAAATAGATGTATCGTATATTGCATCCTTCATTTGTATCCATTCCGTAATTGCATGAATGAAGTAATACATTATTAGTGCATCTTTTCTCATTGTTGCTGATTCAAAATTTATCTTTAAAAATTCTGGCGTCGTAGACAGGTGCTCTGGATAATAAGCCTCTTCAAAATGCGTAGGGAGTATTGCCGTTTTTCCTTCATCCGAACATTTAAAATCTCTTTGATACTGCAACACATACTCTTCGCCATATCGATCATTTAACATTCGAATGATTTCAATCGATGTCTCTCCGGGAATAAAATAGCTGCTGGTCATAGGATCCGTTATTAGTCCTGCTTGGTGCAATCTTCTAACAATTTTTGTACTGTACTCGATCGAAAAGTGATATAAATAAAACATCTTTGATTGTAAAAACGAAAGAACCACTGGTTTGTATCTAGGCTTTTTATCTTGAACTTCAGTTTGGTAAGAACTTACTTTATGCGGATTTTTCTGAAGAAAATCGATCGCGTCATTCCGTTCTTGAATATATTCATCCGTGTATGCCGTTTCATAGGTTATCGAAAAATCAATATTATCTTTTTTGTATTGAACATAAATGCGATGGATACTCTTCGGATCATGCGCTTGAATATTTCTCTCCGCTTTAACTATCCAGTACAAGCCTGCTATGGTTGGAAGAAGTACAAAATAATTTTGTACTTGCATATACCACCCTTTTTGTAATTTACTCAGCTGCTCAGTACCAACCCCTCTAAGGTTTTGTTTATAGATAGCCGTTCTGTTTGCGATCGCATATTGTTTGATTGACTTAGACAGTTTGGTAACAAATAGATCATTGATCTTATACTCAGCATATTTTGCATTCGCATGATTTTTATCCACAAAATAGGCATTCTCTATTGACCCCTTTACATCGTCGATGCTCTCAAAATCACATAGGTAATATTCACTTATCCCTAATGCCTCAATAGCGTGCTGGAGTAGCGTAATTGAATTGAGTTTTGCCCCCTCCTCTATGTAGACATTACCAAATCGATGAAAATACTGGCGAATCACCTCAATGCTTAGATCATTCCCGGATCCAACCCATGTATCTGAGTACAACGAAGGGACAATTACCCGCCATCGTGCTTGATCAAGTGCCTCAATAGCCTTTTGACTTAACTCCATCGAAGAAACAATTAACAGATCTACCTTGTTCATTTCAATCTTCCTCTAAATTTATGATGACTATTCTTCAAACCAAGGGAGCCGCACACTTACATACTCTCCAACTTTGTTTTTCATCAACGCAACATCAAAAAGTCCCTCTTTATTGCGATGTTCGAGATGCTTAAAGAGATTCATATCTTTAATGCCTGTTACTTGTTTTACCTTTTGAATGTCATTAGCCGCAGTATTAAGAATAATCATTGTTCCAATGTTGGTATGAAATAATTCAGGGAAGTTATCCGGAGATTGTGACATGGCAACAAATATTCCTCCAAAGTTCCGGCTCTGAGATACAACCCGATTATAAAGAAGATCTGTGTCACGCGATTCGGCTCCTGTACCGGGCAATAATTCCTGAATTTCATCTATCACAATGACAGTATCAGTTTTAGTTCCGGGACGTCGATTTTTGTATGCAAAATTACCCTCCGGGAGAGCTTTATAATCGCCTCTGAGATAGATCAAGCGAAATATTTTTGATACTAAAATATCCGCACAAAACAATCGAGCATTTTTGTTAAGCGACTTCAAGTCATATCGATTGATCTTTGAAAATGATGGGATAGGTGTTGAGCGCCCAAAAACTCCGGCTTCCCCAAGGGCTTGCAGATAGGTTTCAATTGTTTTAATCGTGTTAAGGCGATCTTTATCAGCATAGAACTTATAATCAAGCCACCCATACCCCGATTCGTTTTCCTCTAAAAGCGACTCGTACGCCGGAACGTCTCCTCCCAAAAAAGAGAAATTTAGGTATTCTTCAAAATATCTAACAAGCTCACCCTGCTTCTTGTTAACATTTTCTCTCAAGTCATTCACTTCGGAAATTATCCGAGCTTTCTCTTTTTCAACCAATTCTTCATCCCGGCTTGTAACCGTCTCAAGCTTTCTTAGTTCTTCAATTAATCGTGAAATATCCGTTTGCCACTGATTTAATTTCTTACCATTAGAAGCTACTATTGATCCGAATTTAGCGCCATACCCCCCCCGAACATAATCAAGAATGTAGTCAACGAGTTCTTTCATATCAGAGACAATTGGCAACCTGTCGTTGCGTTCTTTTGTTGAAAGACCAAACCCCCATGTACTTACATCATCATCGACAATGCCGGCTTTTCGATAAGTATCAATGATAAGTCTTCTAAGAACAGCACTTAGATTTGGAGAACGCCCCAAATTCTTCATAAATGTTTTTCGAAACATTTCTACAATATCATCAATCTGGGCTCTTGGTCCACCGTTGATTTCATCCATTAAAAATTCAAACGGATTGATTGAGTAAGGTGAATTTCTCGCCTCAAATTTGAAGTGTTCCTCCGGGACATTATTCACACCAAGTGTGCCTTGCACATCAATTACATGAATATTTTTCCCCCGATCATGGAGATATGGCAATATCTCTTTGATCAATCGTGATTTGCCGGCTCCTGACACTCCACAAATACCAAGATGCCCGTTCTGCATTTTATCCGGATCCCATGAAATTATATTTTGTGGATTAATAAACCCCCTAAACTCAAACCCCACTGACTACCGCCGTTCCATTACTATCCATAAACGTTTTAAACTCTTCATAGAGTACAGCGCTTTTATCAATAAGACTATTGGTGGTTTGTTTTAATGAATCAACCGAACCACCACCCATGAAAAAAGCCACTATAAAAACTAATATACATCTCATTTGATCAACTCTTTGATGATTGGATTCGCACCTAAAATTACCTTACCGTCAATAATAACGATCGGTCGGGTATAAGGAACCAATTCTTCAATATGACTTTTCATCGTATTCAAGGCCGTAGTCCCAGCAGCACAACTTTTTAAATCTTTTACTGCACTAAATTTACCTTCAAATGTTTCTTTGAAAACACGCTCTTGATCTTTCCCCTCTCTACATAAAATATTCAGAGAAAGCGGTCGCGCCATCTTATGAAAATCTCTTTCACCTTGTTCAGTTTGGATTTTTTCCATCGGTGCCAAAAAGATATATCGCGTGATATCTCCGCCCTCTAGCATCTTCTCAACTTCACGGCAATACGGACACTCAGGATCGGTAATGAGAATTACTTGATGCTTACCGCTACCCATTTTTAAAGCCTTAGATAAGTCTAATTTTTCAGGTAAAGACGGATCAATGCCGGGAGCCAAGCTCATATCATGACCGCTTTGCACTTGAGTCAAGCCCAGTTGATCTTCTCTTTTCTTTGTGAGATTGCTCCCATTAAAATCTATGATATTTCCTACGACCCATACAACTCCATCGGTATACACAATCCCCTCTTGGGTTTTAACTTCATAAAGTTCTCCGACTTGTGTTTTCTGAATTGTTACCTCTCCTAAGTTTGGGAACTTTGTCATTAGCTTATCTTTGATCATCGCCGAATCAGCACTGAGAATTGTTGCCAAAGCGATTGATAGTATTAAACTTTTCTTCATCTCTTCACCCCTTTAAACTTGATTTATTTTCCTATATATTCAAATTTTTACCGGACTCTTGAAAAATCTTGTTCTTTTTGAATCACTGGTTTGTAATCCTTTGCTATTTGGTTTAAACGCTCTTTGATCGGACCTGTATTCTCAAAATTTAACTTTGGATCCTGCGCTGGCTCTTTTGGTTTGTAATCTTCAAGCGTCCCTTCGTTAAACCGTTCCGATATCTTCACCCCTGCTTTGTGTAGATCGTTGATATCTTGTCCTTTCTCACCGGAATACTGAACAAATTTAAACCGTGCTATCTTCGCCTCTGTCGCAATCTTTTCAACAAACTTCTCTCCGGCACTATCATTTTGATTAAAAAAAGTTACCTCTTTGTAGGGGTTCTCTTTTATGTGATTTACAACTTCGTGCGCCAGTCCTGTACCGTTTGCGATAATGATCGTTGAATCTTTTGTCAGTCCCTGTTGAAACGCGGCCACTGCATCGTTCTTAGACTCAAAGATGGCAATCTTCTCTTTTCCGCTGTCGATCGTTGTTATCCCTTTTTCACCGAACGTCTGCGTTTTTAAAACCTTTCCGTCTTTGAGCGTCACTGGTTTAGCAAAATGGATATCTCCGCCTTTGCCATTATCAAACATAACCCCGAAGCCATACTGTTTTTTTGTAATGTTTTCCCCAGATGGACTTTTTTTATCATATTCACCATTGATCTTTACAAACCAATCCGGTAGCGGTTTTGAATCAAATCCGCGAGAGCGAAGAAACGAATCGGTCTGACGTTCTGCAGTATTGATCTTTTCAACCGAAATAACTCTTGAAGTTATCGAGAATTCTCTTGCCTTTGTTGTATTTTGCGACATTCGCTCTTTTGCTTGAGCTAGCCGCTCTTCCAAAACCGTAGCGTCAATCTTGTCAAACCCTTGTATGCCCAAACGATCTGCTACAAACTGCTGCGCTTCTTTAAAGTCTACCCTCATTACATCTTGAACAAGCGTAAACACATCTCCGCCGTTCCCGCCAAAATCTTTATATTTCCACGTTCCGCTTTTATTATCAAGAAACATATTTGCGGAAGCGGTACGTTCCTCTCGAACAGCGAACTGATACATTGTTCCGCCTCTTAGCTCTTTGTAGTTTAGACCCAAAGCATCAAGAACAACACCGGGATCCATGCTTTTTATTTCTGCGGTAAGAATTATCTTTTGATTGTATTTTTCTTCTCTCAACTGCTCAAAAACAGATTTTTTTAGTTCATATTCTTCTTGACTTGAGATCTTATGTTCAGAATTTTCTTTTAACTCTTTTGGCACTTCTGCCTGTTCCGTATTCTTTTCTGACGTATCATTTAACTGCTGATCAGGGAATGCCGCTTTTTGCATTAACTCATTCGGATCCTGCTGTTTACTCTTTGAGTCAAAACCTTGCATGATTATATAATCACTGGCATTTTCCTTGGTCACCTTTTCCTTGTATTTAGCAACCAAGTCTTTTGCATTATCAGTATAAATCGTGATGGATTCCTGTGCCCGACTTGTTTGAACATAACCTACAGCATGATTATTTAATCCGCTTTTGCTATCAGAATACGCATGTACATGATCAACACTTTGCCCTTGGGATTTGTGCACGGTCATAGCATAGGCATGACTTAGATTTGGATACAAAGATGTATCTAAAACAATCTTCTCTCCGCTTTGTTTATAAACAGTGAATTTATCATCTTTTATTTCTCGGATAATTGCCGTTTCGCCATTTCTAACATTAAACTTTTTATACTCATTTTTCTCAAAACTGATTTTATCCCCAACAGAGAACTCGCGCTCTTTGATAGTATATGCGCTAAAATTTGAGCCGCTATTCGCATCAATCCACTTCTCTTTTTCGTCTCCGGCTGCATTCGTAAAAGCAATTTTTATCTTATTCGTATTCTGGTCGGTTTCTATTACCTTGACGACATTCCCCGATTTAATATCCCCTTGATGCTTAGAACTAACGAGGATATCACCTTGATCATAGTTGCGTGCGAATTGTGCATCGGTCGTCGATAGGTTTTTGTTTTCGTGTGTCTCAATGATCCGACCCGTGTTAGAAACAACCCCTTGTGCCTGCAATGCGGCTTTAATAGCTTGATTGAATTCTGCTCGTTCTTGGTTGGTATTCACCAACGCAAGGGTTGAGTTTAGCCCCTTCTTGGTGTAGTCATTGGCAACGTTCTCAACAAAAGCCTCCCGAACCTTTGTCATATCATAAAAGACTCTCTTTCTAACCTCTTCTTCTAAAGGAGCACTCCCGTAAATCTCTTGCTGTCTTGGTACCTCAAGTACCTCTTTAGCCTCTATAACCTTCCCCGCCTCTTGCAGTTTCAATATTCCTTCTATTAGCGTGTTGGGGCTTTTAAATGCCTCAACAACTTCTTTTGTTAAATCAGTTTTTTGACGTAATACTTCATTCATTTCAACCGTAGTCATTGTCTTATCGTTTTGTAGTTTCAAAAACATATCTCCCTGATCTACCGCCTTGAGTTGTTTTGCATCCCCAATCAAAACAATTTTAGCATCCAGCTCTTCGGCTTTTTCAATAACTTTCTGCATTTTAAGTGTTCCAACCATCGATGATTCATCAATGATCAAAACTTTTTGTTTTTCATTTTTTTCAGGTGTTTTGAGTAAAAAATGATCTAGCGTTTGACTTTTAATTCCACTCGCATTTTCAATCTCACTCGCCGCTTTTCCCGTAAATGCCAAACCGATAAATTCTACGTTGTCACCAACGGCATGATTCAGATGTTTTAACATCGTTGTTTTACCGGTTCCCGCATCTCCTTGTATACCTACCACCCGGTCATTACTTGTTGCAATGAGTTCCATAGCTCTTGCTTGCCCGTCTGTGAGACTGTAATGCGTATCTCCTTTTGATTCCGCTAATACTTTGAAATGCTGATCAGTCTTCTGCGCTATTTTTGTAAACTCTTTTAAGGAAACAATTTGTCCGGTATTCTTCCCCTCTATAATTATCCGCTTTATATATCCCTCTGCGTCTAAAACCTCTTTTGAGGAGTACAAAAGTGTATGTGTGTTGAACTTACTTGCTGCCAGTTCGTAAGTATCTGTTTGATTTTCGAGCCCTGCCCGATTCTTTGTATTTAAGATCAATGCTTCTTGCAGTTCTTCAAGCGTTGCTTTCCCTTGAATGACCTTCGAAGCCTCGTGAAGAATTTCATGACCGGTAAAAACTGACTTTTGAGTCTGGAGAGAATAAACGGCTTTGGTAATAGCTTCTTTTGCATCTATCGCAATTGTTTTGTCATTAGCTTGGTCTTTTGTGATAGTAAAAAGATCTTCTTTTGTATAGCCCATGTTGCTAGATTGTCTATCCCAGTCTTTATGAAGCTCGTTCATATTTTGCTCTTCTTTTGCAGTTCTTGTTTCTAGTTTTATCACTTGGATCTCCGCCGAAGTTAACGCTCTCCCTAGCTCTAGCTCTTTATTCTTCAAATGTGCCTCGATTTGAATATCTCGTTTTGAAAAATTATCAATAAGCTCTTTCTGCATACCTTTAATTTCAAAGGTATAGTTTCCTCCTGTTTTCTGCCACTCGGTTGCATACCCTAACTTTTCCGTTGCGCTGGCCAAAGCATTTTGATAAAACTGCCCGGCTAATTTTGTGGCACGCAGAATCTCTTCATTTGATAAGCTCCGCATTGTGCCGTCGCTATCGGTAATGTTAAAAATGAAATTGTGTGTATGCAGTTGAGGGTCAGGAGTTTGCCCTTCTGCACTGCGGCTTGTATAATGAGTAAACTGTGCTGAGGCTATGTTTGAAGTGGTAACGTGCTCTCTTGTTTTGGTTTCACCCTCCCCTCCTGTGTACTCGCGAGTTTCAGCAAAATGTTCTTGCACATACGCCATGGTTTTATTCATAGCCTCACGATGAGCCTCTATTAGGCGATCATCTCGTGCAACCAAAGCCATAATTGAAACACTTTTAGGTGCTGAAAATGTCATATCAAACCCTGCCCTACCATGTGTCAGGATTCCCGTCTTTTCATCTTTCGTGTCTCGGACGAATTTATTTTCTCCCAGCCCCTTATTAAGCTCTTGGCGTAAATTATTAAATTGTTCCGTATTTTTTATATAAGCACTCAACCTGACTTCTTTTAGCTCACCGTCTTTCATTTTTTCAATACTACTAAATTCACCACGGAGAACGCTTTCTGTCTTGTCGAGAGTTTTTAGTGTTTGGAAGGTTTGTTCATTGAGGGATTTAGGATTGATACCGTGAGCGAGGGCATAGAAGTCTTTCATATTGACTTCACCCTTTAGATCAAGACGTGCTGCCGTTTCTCCGAACCACTGCCCTTTTTCAGCGACTCCGTCTTTGATGTAGTAATTGTCCTTTTCAAAATAGCCTGCTGCTTGTGATACGCTCATTGAATTTGAGACAGTGACCATATATATCCTTGAATAGGGTTTATTTCCTATTCAAATTTCATAACTAACTAGTTATCATGCCCCCTACTCTTCAAATGTCAAAAGAGCTAATCCTCAACTTGAGTTGCCACTCGATTACGGCGTTCCATTTCGGCCACCGTCATTGCAGAACCGATCAGAAGCTGTTTGTCACGAGAGTGTTTCTCTTTCTTGTCAAAGTTTTTATCCCACGTCCAGAGATTAATATTTTCGTCCGCGCAGATGTAATGCGCTGCGGCATTTGCAATTGAACCGTCGATATGTTCATCGTCGTGCTCAACTGTATACCCCTCAACGGAAATTTGACGCTTACGCTCATCTGCAATAGCTCTTAAGACTACAAGTGTGTCGTCACTCACAATTGTCTCAACCATCAAATGAATTTCGTCTACTCTTTTCTGCTCTTTTTTCTCTTCGTCGTTGGACAAAAAGAAATCGATATAGCCGTTCTCGTCTAAACGCTGGTATTCACCATCATATGGGTAAATCATCCCCTTGATTGTTGTTATTATCCCATCGACCGCATATTTGATGCTGTTAATATTATGGTATGCTTGACTATTAATACATATTTCTTTATTTGAGAGTAAGTTATCAAATGCATATCTAAATACAGATATGTTTCTTGCTAATATAGGAAGTGAACTAAAGAAGGACTCATATATCTCCTCTGCACGTTTATCTACGTCGGCAACTCTTGTCCAGTCGCTTCCCTTCAATGTTGCATCAACACCGAACCGGGCGTTTAGGTTTTCAAAATAATGGGTCTTTTTTCTCTCGTTGCGTTCTTTTGCAAGAATGCGATAGTGATAAAAGGGATCGTGCATTTCAGATTCTTCTATCGACTTTTTGCCGAACTTGAATCCAAAAATAGACTCAAATAATCCTTTTTCATGAAACTGCTCCATGCGGCAATGCGGCTCAAGTTCGTATTTCAACGCGGATTCAACCAAAGAAATAATCTTGAGTGCCGTGTTTGGATCTTGTGTTTTTGAGTAATGATCGTTCAGCTCAGAAAGAACGTCATAGGCTGGATTTTGTTTATGTTCCATTAGCTTTTCCTTTTATCGTGAAAATTATAAACTTTGACGCTCCCCGGAGTGAAGCCGATTTCATAAATCCCGTCCATATCATCAACGTATTTATCAATAATACGAAGATCATTTTCATGTTGCAAAAGAACTATAACCTGCCCGTTGTTTTTCAAAACGGCATCCTTGAACATTTCTATTTGTTCTTTTACTGCTTCATTTTGCGTAAACACAATAAATGCTTCATCTATAATCAACCGTTTGGTATTTAGTAATGTATTTTCGTCGATTGTAATGTTTTGCATATCGTGAATGTCAATGAATTTAGACTTTTTAAAATAGGACTCTTTTGAATATTTTTGATCTTTCACATAATCAATAATGACCGTATCAAGCGCGTCCAGATTATTTGCTTGTTGTTGTAGAAGATGACTTTTGCCGGCACCGGTTTCTCCAATGATCGCAGTTAAAACCCCTTTTTGGAAGTTATACCATTGTGCAATATCATTGCCATTGTAATGACACGCATCGTGCAAGCGTTTTCTGATATTTTCAAACACCTCTTTATTTGGGACTGTGTTACTGGTGGCATACCGTCTTAACTCTGAACCGCATTCCGCAATTGTATTGGCTGCATCTGGATTAACTAAAATATTCCCTTTTTCATCTTTTTCAAATTTGTTATAGAAATTACCAAAATTATGAATTGCATCCCCTATAAGATAAACATCATCTCTATAGGTTCTCTCGACAGGCATACTGCCCATATCTGTTTTCATAGCCACTTGCATAGCATTCTTTTTAGAAACTCTTTTGTAGTACATGGTCTCAGCAAATGTCACAAAAAACCCTAGCACATAAAAAGCCGCACTTAGTAAGCTCACAATGAACAGAATATAAAGAATGACTTTTGTATCCGGCGACACGGCCATAACACCGGGGCTATTCGGCACAGCTATCAATGAGATAATAAAAGAGAAAGAAATAATTGCAACTGTTTTATTCATTTTGTCCCCTTTGTTTTTGTAGTGTCTTTTTGAATAAATTGAAGGTCTAATGGTGTGAGTACTTGAGGGAGACTACCTGAAAGTTTTCCGCAAGCTGAGAGGGCATCACTCGCATCTTTGTCAAGATTTGTTAGAACGCTCTTCATCCCCTCGACGGTATTGATTTTATTTTTATATGCACGATCAATCAGGATTTCATAGGTTAGATCAGTGCAAGCTTTTTGCATGCGATTGTTCTCGATAGACGAATGCGAAAATCTAAAAGCCGTTAAAAAAGCGTAAAGTTCATTTTCAGCAACCATTGTTTTCCATTCAGCCTGTGAAACGTCTTCACAAGCTCTGAGCGGAACGTGATGTTGTAGCGTATAAACATCTATCAGAATTTTTTCCATATTTTGGGAAACTGAGTACAACGCTGCACAAAATATTTGATCTTCAGTAACTTTTGTATCAGATGCAAATAACGAAGAACTAACGGCAAAAGCCGCAACTAAAGATAAGAGTGTTTTTTTCATGGTTTTTTCCTTAAAGTATTTATTCCGCCCAAAGCTTCATACACTCTCGTGCGTCATCTTCGGGATTGCCTACATAATCAGGCCCAACTGTCCCCAAAAATGTTTCATATTCATACTGAGCCAACTTGTGCATGCAATTTGATACGGCGATAATGTGAGATATAAAACGGGTTTTATAATAATCAGAGGTAACTATCAGAACAGTAGAAACGGTCTCTACGATTGGCTCCCAATCTTCCTTTTGAATTTGGCATATTCTAGTTTGATTTTTGATAACGATATGAATGAATAAACTTCCACCTTCGACTTTCTCGGCATAACATCGCTCTTGATCATCGAAGAGTCGTTTCAAATCTTCATCTGGACACACCATCTCAGTGAAGTTCTCAAATAATATGCTTGCTTCAACATTAAGTCGAATATTGTGAAGACTAAAAATACTGTTGCTAGCCATTATACAAACCCTAATTCAGTGGCTTTGTTTCTTAACTCATCCACAGTAATTTCAGCTTTTAAAAACTTAATAGTAAACTCACCAAGCTCTTGCCTAGACTCCATTTCAATTTTTCTAGCCTTCTCTAAAAGAAGTTTTGCCTGTGCTCTCAACTCTGCCGATGTCGTTTTTTTTGCCATAGTAATCTCCTTAAATTAAACAATCTTTCTGTTCGTATTTTTCTTCTAAACCCATTTCAAACGTAGCTGCATCTTGGACGATATCTTGCAAAGTATCGTATGCACTTGGAGCAACCAAAAGGATCTGCTCTTCTTTCGACAATTCCATTGCCTCAAAAGGAGCTGCGATTTCTTCCATAGGGGTGATTTGAATAGTCGCTTTCGTCACCCCCTTTAAATGGTTCAACTTGATATATGCTTCGAGCGGCTGCATATTCAATATGTCGCTTCCTTTGATTATAAATTCTTCTTTCCGTTGCTCATTCAAAGAGACACCATCACGAAAATCTGCAACGCCCATCGAAATTGTTTGACTTGTTTCAAGAAACTCTTGACTCCCAAATCGCTCCGAATAATATTGTGCAGCATCCGGCTCTTTCAATTGCATAACAACGATCGATCCCGAATTATTCATAATGGTCTTCATGTCTTCCGCCCCATATATTTTTTGGAGTTGCTGAAAATTTTGGAATCCTATGATTATGCATGCCCCTTTACTTCTACTCAGTTCCATCAATTCAATTACTTTTTGAAGCTTTTGCAATTGTGCGAATTCATCGAGAACAAAGTAAATCCGTCGATTTAAATTTTCGGATAGAGTTAAAACTTCACTTGCAACACAGTTGATAAATAAAGTCAAAACGGGTTTAAACATGGCCCTTGTCTTTTCGATATTTCCAATGAATAATATTCCCGCTGGCTCATTAACCCACTGACGAATACTAAAGTTTCCATCTCTTAAAAAATCGACCCACCCCATGTGTGATTTCATGGTCAACAGAGAGTCTTTCTTTCGCGCATAATCACGAGCAGGATAACCCTCCAACAATTCATATAACTTCTCTTCATCGTAATGAATCATTTTACGGATTGCTTCATTTGTGGTTAAGTCATTTTTCCATAAATAGAGCAAGATTGATTCTAAAATCATTCGCGCGGATATTTGCCAAAATGGATCTTTCGCTTGTGGGTTATCCGGGACAACCCACTCCGCAAAATTTTTAATATCCATTACATCATGGATATCATTCCAAACCGTCCAACAAATTGACCGTTTATCAATCGGGTTAAAAATCAAATGCCCTTTTTCCGGCTGATAATTTTCAGAGATCCAGTCTCCTTTTATATCATGAACCAGAGCCTTGCAATCCATAGTAGAGAATTTTTGGATTACAGGTTTTAAGAGTTGAGTCTTTCCGGATCCCGATGTCCCAACAACTTGAAGATGACTTGTTTCGCTTTTGATACTTAGTGGAATTCCTGCAATGGAAAAATTGCTCTCTACCTGACTCGCCCTTTCAACTTGTTCAGCATAAGGAACAAAAGTTGTCCCTCTCATGTATTTTGGTTTACTCATTTCACTCGTCGATCTTTTTGCATTATGATAAAATCTATATACAACGAATAGACCGATTGGCATTGCTATTAATAGCGCTTTCCAAAGATCCACAAATAATGCTTCAGTTGCACTGTAAAAGTAATAATCTAGCTTCGTATCATTCTTTAAAAACCCAAAGCTTTTGAAATAATACAAGTACACGTCTAGCCAATAATCGATATGATGATTTATCAAGCCAAAGAACTTCTGTGACAAAATAAAAATAGTCATCATAAACGTTGTAATAGCCGCGATGGATAATGTCAACATCCAACTTTTCCAACTCATCTTAAATTGGTTGATCCTTGATTCAACTGATACCCACCAACCCATGGGTTTTGAACTTTGCACTTTATCCTCCTAAAATAGTTTTCCTACATATTCAAATTTTAGAGGTCATAGGTCAATTATTTTTTGACTGCCTCAAAGATGTTTTGAATTGTTGCCCTCAAGTTTTCTCGGAAGGTATTGTGTTTTGTTTCAGCATCTTCAAACCCTTTTTTGATTTCATGGAAAACTTCAAGAACTGCCCCAAAACTTTGTTCAACTAATTGTTGATTATTCTCATTTACCCGCTGTTCCAAAGTCTTAAATTTCTTTTCAATTAAATCTTCTAAAACTGCTTCTACGGACAAGGCTTCATCATTCTTTAATTTCAATGCTATAGCTTCTTTTAAAAACTGGTAGTTACTCATTCCACTCCTATTAATCTTCGCTATTGTTGCCTCGTCTACTTGTGTTTTAACCGTCTTCATTCTTTGCCTTTTTGATAGTAATTTGTATCTATTCAAATTTTAGAAACTATGTCCTATTTTTGTATGTTGATATGACCACAAGAAAAAGCTGATTTCATTGATGTAATAGGGTCTAAATGTAAGCCCTATGAAGCCCGCACGGTTGGGCGTGTGGTCTGTGACAATCTAAATCACCCCTATGGGGCGGGGGTGGCTATGTAAAAAAGTGGTGAAAAAACTTCTAGCAATTAAATACTGCCGCGCGAAAATTTTTTGATTTTGGTATGTGGGTTGTTTGCATAAGTTGCTTTTGATTTGTTCGCGGTGTTCAAGTATATATTTGTCAGTAGCTTTTATTTTTAGTGTTTATATGGCTTTGTGTTCTGTATTGAAAAATTTGAATAGTTTAAAATCTAAGCAAAGAGAAAATATGCTAAATAACGTTCAAAATATTTTTTTATCACCGTTGGCTTTTATAATATTGACGCTGTTGATTTCAAAATTTTTGAGGATGGGACAAAATAATTTTTACTTGGCTGCTGTACAAAATCTACTAGGTACTTTTTTACACGAGCTCGCGCACTTGATTGTTGGATTTTTGCTTGGGTCAAAACCGACATCATTTTCACTGTGGCCAAAGAGAGAAAAGGACTTCTATGTTTTTGGATCAGTGGCTCACGCGAATTTGACTTGGTACAACGCTATGCCGACAGCCTTAGCACCTTTTGCTTTATTGCTTGTACTTTTGTGGTCTAATAATTTTTTGCTGAGTTTCGTTTGTGATTGGAAAGGAACACTTATTTATATTTTTTGCGTTTCGATTATTGTTAATAATTCGATCCCCTCAAAAACAGATTTTCAGATTGCCTTTGGAGATTGGAGGGGTGTTGTGTTTTATGGAGTTATTTTTTTAGTGGTTTTGCAAAACGCAAAAGTTGGATTTTGAACAATAAGATATCCCCTATTTTTTAAAACTTCGTATACGCAAATACAGTTTTTCATTTTGCGTTATAAGTGTATGTCTCGTAACAGTAAGCGTATGACAGATACACTTACTGTTATAATATTGTACGCTTAGTGTTCATTATGTAACTGTAAAATCAAAAAATAGCATTTTATGTCACACAAGAGTACAAAACCGTACTATTACGGAATCAAAATTGCTATAATATCCATACATACAACTTCAAGGAGTCAGCCATGAGTAAAAACAGAAATGTATTGTATGAGGAAAGAGAACGCATCATTGATCATACGACAGGAGTATTAAAAGAAGAGCGACATCATACTCTCGTAAGAAAAACAACACCTGAGTTTATTATGTTATTTCAACAAACATCAGAACCATTACGAAATGCTAACTTGACAACAGCACAAAGTTCACTTTTGTTTGAAATTCTAACGGGCGGATATATTTTAAGAGATAATCGCGTTGACTTGACACCCGGCGCTAGAGATGAGATGGAAAAAAATACGAAGCTATCTCGTAACACCATCAATAAAGCAATATCCGTTTTTGTTGAGCGTGATTTAATTCTTAGGGAACCGACACGTAGAACTGGACACCTCCTTAATCCGTATATTTTTGGAAAAGGACGTTTTACTGATTTAGAGAAATTGCGATTAGAGGTTTCGACTGAATTCGATTTTGAAAAATTAGAATCGACAAGATATGAAAAAACTACAGGGGTCTATAAACAATCTCGTGAACTTTTAGAAACACCTCATAAAGTTGTTTCCGACGAAACGCTTGTGAAAGAAAACACACAACATAGAGAAGTCGAAGTTGAAGAGTGTGAGGTAATGACAGACCTACAACAAACGAATCAAAGAGAGCTTTTAGAATTTAATCGGGGATCACAAAATAGAGATAGTCTTAGTATGAACGATTATAACCTTGAAATGTTGCGGGAAGAAAACAAAGCAAAAGAATTAAACAACAGAGCTGCCGAACTTCGTATAGATGAAATGAAAATGCAAGTTGAATTATTAAAACTACAACGAGAGCAATAGTGGTACAGAATCATGGTCGTAACGGTATTTTTTATACTCTTACTCACACCATTTTATACCTTTATGGCAAAGAAAATAGTGTGATCAGCCTTGATAATAACATTGCATCAAAATGTGAGCGTTTTATGTTCGTAAGCGTACCGCTCATACGCTTACGATTCCGAGAGATGTGCTTAGCGTGTACGTCTCGTACTAAGCAAATCCTTTACAAACCCCGCTGTAGACGAGGAAATACGCTAATTGCTCCTCTTATACCGTAATCGTGTATTTAACTACTGTAAATTTACTGCGCGCTACGCTTGCTAGCCCTTCACGTTCTTCGCTGCGCTCAGACTTTCGCGAAGTGCCTGTTTTTATCTCTTCGAGATTCGTGAGTAAAGATCAACATAAAGCCCTCTAAGCTATTTTGTTAGTTTGGATAAGGGGGGACATCATAAATTTGCTTTTAATCGCTTCTATAGCTGTTTTTGTTATTAATACGATGGTTTTCTGATTTAAAAAGAAAAGTATTATTTTTTAGTGGCGAAATCGGCACGACCACCCTGCCCCTTCGATAAAATCAAAAACGGCACAAAGACCGATGCGCGAAAGTTTGCGTTCCGCAAAACGTGCAATCGGCGACAAGCGAGAGCGCGTCAGCTTATGAGGAAAAAGGTGATAACTGCTATTTGGAATATTTTTTGATGATCTCATCAATTTCTTTGATCATCTCTTTATTTTCTACGGCGATATCGAGTGTAATTTTTTTGTTAGATGATTTATATGATCCCCAAGTATATTTTTTGATTGCCGGCACTGGTGATGGGGAAACTTCATTATGCCCTGTTGAGCGTTTGTCTGATTTAGAATGGCGGATCAAATCTAATGACACTTCATTGTTTAATCCCTCTGCGACAATATGATCATAAAGTTTATTAGCCACTTCGTGGTCTAACCGTGAAAGATTTTCTAGAGTTTGAATGGAAACAGTTGCTTCACCACGAATCTGTTCTTTGATGTATGGGGAAAGATTTAAGATATCAAAGAGACGGTTGACCGTAGTGTATGACATACCGATCTCTGCAGCGAATTCTTTTTTAGTCATTTTTGAATATTCAGGAGCTTCGTAAAGACTTAGGAGAGATTCGGCACGTTCGATTGTTGTAAGATCCTCGCGTTTGATGTTTTCCATCATCGCAATTCGACGAAGACGAGTTGAATCGGTTTTGAGTGTTTCTTCGCTGCCGTTTTCAACAGTTGCTTTTATCTTCATTTTGTTTATCTTGCACGCTCTTAATCGACGCTCCCCTACCACTAGAACATAACGAGAACCTGTGTCAATAACAACAACGGATTGTATTTGACCGTCACGCGCGATATCTTTGGCAAGCTCGTCGAGTGCCGTTTCGTCAAAATGTTTTCTTGGTTGGTAAGGATTTGGTTCTATTTGCTCAGGATCGAGTAGATAAATTTTTTCCGTGATCCCTGAATTGATCTGTGCAGATCGATCCGCGATTGATGCATCGATATTAGACTGATTTTTTTGTGGTGCTCTCCCCCCTCTAAAATTTGGCGGGGGAACGAAAGCTTTTGGCTCTTCCATTATTGAACTCCTCTCGTACGATAGATGTTATAGACAATATTCGTCGTGAGCTGAAGGTACTCGTCTGTAATATTGTTTGTCGGCTCTTCGATCAGAGCAATTCTTCGCTTCGCTTGGATCTCGGCAGCTTTAACCGTTTTAGAAATTCGAGGTTCAAACAATATCCCCGGCTCTCGGTTATAGAGCAAATCATTTTCGAATACCGATAAGATTGCCGGTTCTTGTGATTTTGAATAATTTGCGACCGAAGAGTAATTGACTACACAACCACCAAGGATTTCTATATTACGCTTTTTTCTGTCCCGGTATGCAGAATTTAATTTGTATGTAGCACGACATACGCCGATTAGGCCATCGACGCTATCTTCTTCCATAAACATTGCTATTAAGAGCACATCAGACGCGATAACGGCCTGTTTCCACATAATATCCAATGACGGTGCTGTATCAATAAGGATAAAGTCATATTCGTCTTTGATCTGAGAGAGCAGCATGTCAAGATAGTTAGCCGAGTTAGCTTTAAAGAGTAGGGGTTCAATATATTCTGCCCAATCAAGAGAGTTTGGGAGAAGATCAAGTCGTCCATTTTTATGACAAAAATCCAATGAGTCAACGTTCACGATAGTATTGAGAATTTTTTGACGCAGTTCTTCTTCAGTATGCGGTTGATCCATTTCGTTGAGAAGCTTGAGAAGGTTTGCATCTTTAAAATGATTGTAACGATGTTTCATACGTCCAACGTTTGATGTATTCGCTTGCACGTCCCCATCAACCAAAAGAACACGAAACCCAAAAAAAGCTAATGACGCCGCAAGATTGGTGATGATAGAACTTTTACCGACACCGCCTTTATGATTAATAATTGAAATCACGATATTTTTCAAACTCTCATTACCGGAAGCAATGAGACGCTCCCGCTCATTAAGAACGGATTCCATATATTCCGCTGTGTCCGGAATATAAAATTTGTTGCTTATTTTTAAATGAGCAACTTTATCTTCGTTTAGCCAAGCCGCTGCTGTTTGGCGCACAACTTCATTCTGTGCTGCATACTCATTGAGATTAAAAAACATTGCCTTCCTTTTATTACCCACGGTGGGGATTCGTTTAACCGTTTAAGCTATAATTTAAAAACGTGTAACATTATAGCCCTATAAAATACATAATGTCAAGGTGTATTTATTACAATAGTGTTATTTTAAAATATGTTATTACCCACGGTGGGTAATAATAGTTTGACGGATTAATAAATAAATCAAGTGTGACACTTGACAAAGCAGACAAATAAGAGTAAACTTCTGGTCAATAATAAGATTAAAGGAGTGGAGCATGGAAGTCGGTCCATTGATTGCTGATCTAATTGATCATACAAATCTTTCTTGTTGGTCTGCAACAGATTATAAATACGGTCGCGGGAATCGAAAATCACATTGTGGGTATTTTGAGTTTACGGCTCTGAATAATCCTAAAGTTCCTGAACCAACACGAGTTAGGATTGAACTTATGATTGATGATACCTATGCAATAAAAGTTACTGATTTAAAAAGTAATGAGGTGTTGTGTGAAGCGGCCGGAGTCTACTGCGATAATGTAGCCATATTTTTAGATGATATCTTTGGGTGAGGAATAATTATGGCAGCTGTATTAAATGAACAAGGGCTTGAAGATGTTACGCCAGTTTACGTTGGTAGCAATTTTGAATGTGATTATGAAGAATATAATTATGGTCGCATAGCTAAGGGCTTCTTGCATGTTTGGATTATTCCTTTTTTTATGTATCTAATATTTGAAGCAGTTCCTATTGTTGGTTCAATGGTTCCGCTTGCGTATTTAGTATGCGTAACGTTTTTGTATTTTACCGTATTCAGAAAACAATCTGATGAGTTTTTTGGCGTTTTGTTATTTTCGATCTTAATGATCCTATTGTTTATTGTAGTTGTTTGAAAGAAGTCGTTATGAAAATTGATCAACTTTTTGAAGCATATGTTATAAAATGTCGTGAGCTTGGTATAGAGCCCGGGACAAAACGATCCGTATTTGGTGATCTCATGGATCAAGAGAAGCTTGACGAGGAAAAACGTGTCAGTATTGAGGAACTATCCAAAGCGAAAAAGGCTTCCACCCCGAAACTGAGTGAAGAGGCAATCAAGGCGCAAAGCGTTACGACGAAACTCAGAGTGCTCCGTTCTCGAAAACCGAAGCCTATCAAAGAGCCGAAAGTCAAAAAAGAAGCTGCCCAAAAAGTAGATAAGCCGAGGCGTGAACCGAAACCAAAATTAGAAAAACAAAAACGAATTCCGCTCACCCACGAAGAGCGGTTGGAGCGTTCTCGCCAAAGTGCTCGTGAATATCAGGCTAAAAAGAGATTAGAAAGGGGACAACTTCCACGTGTTAAAAGAGAGAAGATTGAAAAACCGAAACGGATACCTTTAACTTCGGAAGAGCGTGCAAAACGATACGAAGAGAAGAAGCAACGAGAAAAAGAGCAGCGTGCCGAGATAAGAGCATCAAAACCAGTTCTTACCGAAGAGGAAAAATTGATCATTCGCCGTGCGCATCATCTTGCACGATACCATCGTAAACGGTTAGAAGAGGGGAAACTCCCTCGTGTAGTATTAAGCGGTGAGGAAAAAGAAGCAAGACGTCGAGAGCAAAATCGCATATCTGCCGAAAAGCAGAGAAGAGGGAAAGGGATGAAACCTATGGTTCGTCTCAGTGAAGAGGAAAAAAAAGCAAAATCAAACGCGTATTCCTCAAGATATTATCAAAAGAATAAAGAGCGTATTACCGAGCAGAAACGAGATGGGCGCCGTGGGTCAGGCTACTATAAACAATATTACGAAAAGAACAAAAAGAAAGTCCTTAATAAAAATCGCGAATATGCTCAAAGCAATAAAGATAAAGTTGCCGAATACAATCGCAAACAGCGCGAAAAACGTAAAGATTGGACTCCTGAGCAGTGGGAAGAACACCGTGCAAAAGCGAGGGAATATCGAAATAAAAATATTGAAAAAATCCGTGAATATGATCGCTTACGTCAGCCGAAGCGTACAGTGAATTTAAAAGAAAATGCCGGAGCACTGGAACGTCGTAGAACGAGAGAACGAGAAAGACACAATGAACGGATGAAAGATCCTGAATACGCTCAAAAAATGCGCGATAAATGGAAACGTGACAGCGAGCGTAAGCGTAAAAAGAAGGGTGGAATTTAATAGTTTTAAGCGCGCGTAAGTTAATATAAAGAAAATTTGAATACTTATAACACCGGTTCAAAGGAAAAACAATGAAAAAGACAATCACCATTTATCCGACATCCATCAAAGTATCCGATGGAATGACGCTTGATAATCTAACAGTTGTCGAGGGCTTTGAAGAGCTGCTTAATAACGACATATCTGCTGATCGATTCAAAGAGCTAACAGATGCTTTCCGTGAGGAAGGGGTTGAAATCACTTCAATCGTTGCGCCGGATGGCTTTACAGATGAAGCCTTGATCGACAAAGAAATCTTAAAAGTCATCCTCGATGCCAATAAAAACGGTGGTGGGGCTTATGGTGAATATTTCGATGCACCAAAGCTGGAAGGGGTGGAGGTTAGTAGTGGGAATTTTGATAAACTCACCCCGCTTTTTAACGTCGCTCGTCAACTCGGTATCTCCTTTCAGATTAATACGTGTTCCGATAAAGATTTTAAAGCTTAAAGCACACGTTAATTTTAATTTCAAGGAGATCAATGATGAAAAAAGAAACTTTAGTTGGCGTGAGTGATCATATCCGTATTCTTCAAAAGTTAAATGAATCTTACGAAGATAACCCTACCAAAGAAGCGGCACAAGGAATTATTGATTATGTTGACAATGAAATTCCAAGTCAATCTCTTGATCCGCATGACACACAAAGCAACTTCGCCAAACATCTATTATTCGGTGCCTTTTTAGGTGGGATTTTGAATTATTTTGCAATGAAATATTTTGGACTCGAAGATAACAAGATGGTGGGGGTTCCCGCATGGATCGTGCTTTCTGCTTTAATCACTTATGGCATAAGACGTGTTAAAAAACAATCCGTTGAAAGCTCTATATTTCGTCATTATTTGAAATTGAAAAAAATGCAATACACTCAAAGAAAGCAAGACGAAATTGCGGCTCTCGAAGATAAATATCTCAATGTTTCTGCTCCGGCGGATACACTGTTATGTTCAAAAAGTTAAAAGGAACACTATAATGAAAGTTATTTTTATATTAGTCAGTCTTGTTTCGCTTGTTTTTGGTGGTGTTATTGAAGCATCTAACTCTTGCAATGATCCAAAAGTGATAAATGAACTTCAAATGGTTTTAAAAAAAGAAACAAACAAGGAATTGTCAAAATTTCATATTCACAAAAGCATAGTTAAAGACTCTGTGAACTATTGTAGATTCTTTGTGACTAATGGTGATGAAAAGATTCGTTTAACGGGCTATTTTTATGTTGCGCCTGTTGATAAAGTTTTGGCTGGGTTAGAAGCAAATTATGCCCTTCAGTTGATAAAGAAACCCGAGCAAGAACGACAAAAATACGTTCGAGTTGAATTTATTTCTGATCTTAAAAAGACCCCTAATTAATTTTTAAAAAGGAAAATATCATGGAACCATTTATGTGGGGAGCCGGAAAATCAGCTGCTCAAAGCATACTCGACCATCTGACCGACGATGAAGTCGTTCAAAACTTTATACATTCAGCGCCCCATCGAAAGATCATCTTTCTTGACGAGATCAAAAGACGTGAGATTAAAATGTTCGTGATCGATCTTGAATGCACATACATGGAAGATGAAATCAAACGGCGTATGGAGCTTTGTTCGGATCTGGTCGATGATTCGATTTCTGCTGACTACTCATACATAGAGGCGTATTTTCAGAAAGAAGCTGTCGTGCTCGATTCTAGGCTTTTTCATCGAAAGTCAAATGCTCATCTTCTCAAAAAGAAAGAGCCGAAGTTTTATCAAACGTTGAACAAAAACCGGAAGGGTTTCGGATGAAAAAAGAACAACCTTCTTTTTCCATTTTAACCCGTGCCGATGTTCAATTAATGCTTGAGCAGCTTGATATGACCGGAGTCGAATTTTCTTCCATCATTGGCCGCGCAAAGAACTTTGTTACCGATATGAATCGCTTTGGGGTTCCGCTTTACGTTGAACTCATCTTATCGATGGCAGTTGCTTGGAAAGAGGAGGGTGGTGATCCGAAAGCATTTTTTGATAAGTTTGTAAAATCAAGTGCAACACTTGACAAAGCAGACAAATAAGAGTAAAATACTGGTCAATAAAAAGAGTGTTGATACGCTTAAGTAAGTGTACAACTGTTAGTTAATTAAATTAACCCTTTAATAGGGATTGGAGTTCCAATATGAAAAAAATTACAGCAGGCGCATTGTCGCTTATCTTGAGTGCAACAGTAATGTTCGCAGACGACGACACTAAGGTACAAGAGCTTGTCGTTCCTGTAAACAAATGTGAAGCACCGGTGATCTCAATTGCTATCAGTAACATTGATTGTAAAGCGCAATCTTGCCAAGACTCAAATGTTCCAAGTGGTGGGTTTGCAGCACTAGCAGCACTAGCAAGCGGGCAGGGCAATGTCAAAGGTGTCGGTACAGGTGTAAAGAGTATGTTGACAAACGCAATCAAAGAAACACATTGTTTTAAAATTGTTGATCTTGAGCAATTTGAAAAAGTCAAACAAATGATGGCAGCAACAGGGCAAGAGGTAAAGCCTCCAAAAATAGACCTTATTATCAGCGGTACTATTTCGTCGATCGATGTTAGTAAAGAAGGTGGTGCTCTTGCTGGAGGAGTCATTCCTATTGTAGGGCTATTTAGCAAAAACACAGCAAAGGCAAGTATCGGGGTAGAATTTACAACGATGAACCCGACAACCCTCGAAATGAGTGATTCAAAAAGCTTTAAAGCCGATAGTGAAAAAAGCTCATGGGGATTCGGTGCTATAGCGGGACCAATGGGAGGCGGATGGAGTGCAACAAATAACGTTGCTCTTGACAACGTAATACGAGATGTTGTGTTTAGTGCCACGAATTATCTAACAGAAACATATTCTAAAGATAAAATTGTATCACGCCCTAGCAAAGTCGCACTAGCGGACTAATACAATGAGTCTAAATATTGGATACTTTGAGACAGAGTGTGTCTATGAGAATGCTGGTTGTTTTTGGTGGAGAACCACCGAATACACCATCAAGAAATCAATCATTCCATTTATGACTAAGAAGACTCAGATAGAGCAATGGGATATACATTCATTTGAGGCGACCTATGAAAAAATGCAGGAGCAACATTTTGGATCTAAGTATGACGAGATTAAATGGTCTATCAAGCCAAAAATATAGCACCGAGTAATTTTAAGGAGAAGGCCATGACTTTAGAACAACTTGCAGTAAAACATCCTTATTACTGTTCTGACTCAAATTACTTTTCTAAAGATGCAAACCATAAATGGGAGTCGGCAACAGAATTCTTAGATATGTTTGAAGATTCCGACCCCGATATGGCTTTTGTATTTAGATGGGATGTCTTTCAAAATGAGGAGAACGGAAGCTATTCGGCGATGGTTTTTATCATGCAGCAACGAAGTGGCCTTTTTAACCCTCACCATATCGTATCGATCACAGAAATAGAGGTGGAGCGATTTAGTCGATTCATTCAAGAAAGATGGAAATACATGATTAAGGTTTGGGCGCCGATTGTTTCTCAAATCGTACCGTGTTAATTTTTTGAGGAGATTAAAATGAAAAAGTGGATCATGTTGATCTTGTCGATTGTGTTCGCAGTTATTGCGGTAGATTTATATCGTGAATATACCATTGCATCAGAAAAAGGTGATTCGGATCAATATTTGTATCTCTTTATGTGTTTTGGATTTGGGCTGTATTCTATTGTTGCATTAAGTATTTTAAAGAGAATACTGAGAAATCAGACACCAGATCGTTAATTTGATTGATCAAAAGGAGAAGTGATGAACGCTCTTTATTTATTGGCGATCTTTTTGTTCCTTATTCCTCTTGCAGCAGCTGTGTTTATCATAATAAATGGTAAAAGCACACGGCTCCAACATCCTACCCGAAGTACCACCGGTGATGAGATGATCAGCGATACTGTAATTAGTACCGGGACAACAAAATCCTTTAATCATACTGCGCCCGATATTGAGCCAATGATCGGTATGACAAATACATCAACCGGGGCGGTGATGATTAATTCACTTATAGATTCTACTGGTCACACGTATGGTGTGTAAATAGTTTATTCAAGATTGTCATAAAGTGTTTTGCGGCTGATTCCAAAATCTCTTGCAATCTTCGCTTTTGGGACACCTTTCTTATCCAGCTCACGGAGCTCTTTTATCTGCGCAGCATTCAATTTCGACTTTCGTCCTTTGTAAACACCTCGCTTTTTTGCTAACTCAATCCCTTCACGTTGACGCTCTTTGATCAAGGATCTTTCAAACTCTGCGAATGCTCCCATGACAGAGAGGAGCAGGGTGCTTATCGGTGAATCTTCTCCGGTGAAGATAAGTGATTCTTTTATGAATTCAACTCGGATCCCTTTTGATGTTAGCTCGTTAACAATGGATCGGAGATCATCGAGGTTTCGCCCGAGTCGATCCATCGAGTGGACAACGAGGATATCTCCTTGACGAATATAGTTGAGACATTCTTTGAGAGCAGGGCGGTCTTTTGATTTTCCAGAGGCTTTGTCGATAAATGATCGATCAAGAGTTATTCCCTCCAGCTGACGATCAGGGTTCTGATCTTCTGAAGATACGCGAATGTATCCGATGCGTTGGCCATTCATTACATTACCATGAAATAAGGATATGATTTTCGGTCTTATTGGTTTGTGCTCTCACGTCATACCCTTTTTTTAAAAGCTGATATTTCAAAACATTGAGTGAACATGATTCATAAAAATAAGAATAATTCCAACCTTTGGTATTTTCATCATTTTTATTTTCACTATAGTTAAATTCAGTCCATCTGTTTTGTTTTTGGATTGCGCTTTTTATGTTTTTGTTGATCGCGTCTAGTGCATTGTCACATGATTCTTTTTTTGATGCGTAGCTATTCTCATATTCTTTTTTTGTAAGCTCCAGTGCTTCTCTTGCATTGATCAGTTCTGCAGATAAATTTCCTGCTGCCATTGAAGTGATCACTATGAGGCTAAAGATAACTTTTTTCATGATTTCTCTTTTGTGTATATATGAGGTCAAGAGATAATATCAAAAGTGTATATAAAACAAAATAAAGACTCTAAATATACAGGTAATTGAAAAGAAGGATATGTGGGGTTAGGGTACACCCCATCTGAACAGATGGTATGGGGTGTTTGAAGCGAAGGGTTAATTAGATTTGGTTGGCCGTGATAATAAGAAAATGTACCGGTTCATTGTAGTTGCTAGAAATTTCAGTGAAGCCAATAACTACAGTATGAGAAGGACCAAAAGTATATTGTCCGGTCTGTGACATTGTAAAGGTTCGAGGAATGGGATTTTTGGAGCCTGAAACCTTTTCCATTGCATAAATAGTGCTATATTTGTATCTAGTGTCGATAAAAATAGAATCGTTTTCAATGCTTGGCAGCAAGTCCAAATAATACCCCTCTTCGGCTACAAGCGAGGCACATTTTTTATCAAAACACATCTCGTAAGGAATAACTTTTTTAATATCGGATATAGAGGTTGGATCTCCTCTTAAAATGTTAATATCTTTTTTGGAGAGCAATTGCACGTCCCCGATAGTTTTTAGTGTATTTACTATTGATATCTCGTCTTGATTTTGTATGGTAACTGTCGGATGTTTTTCATTGGGTGTAAACAGATATTCATCAATGTGAAAATTGTATATTTGCACCGGTAGAACGGGTTCTGCTGCTGATAGGGATGCGGTAAATATCCCCGAAAGTAGTAATGCTGTGATCTTCATGTCTTTCCTTTTGTGTTTAATTCCTGATTTTAGCATTTTTGATTCTCGTGAGCCATTAAAAATTAATGGAATGTCTCTGATTGCTCAGAAGCCCAATCTTCAACAACAATCTCAAATCCACCACTGTTTGCAAGAGCGGTTAAAGCAGCAATCTCTTTAGGTGTTGCCTCTTTGCCGATTGTTCCAACCGTGGGCTTTGATTTAATCCAATCAAGTATCGTTTCCTCAGTACCACAGAATAAACCGTCATAAGGCTTTAAGAATACTGCACTACCATTGCCTGTCATCCCCGATGGTAGATCCGCTTTACCGGACATTGCCTTTTGAATAAGGGTTACCATTATATGTCCTTTTTTGGTTTAAATTAACTTTTTCTCTGCCGGAGCAGAAGCGTTGAGATATTTATCTTCGAGAGCCGCGATTTCGTCTTGCTTTTTTTGAGCATATTGCATTTTTTTCAATTTCAAATAATGACGAAATATAGAACTTTCAACGGATTGTTTTTCAATACGTCTAATGCCGTAAGTGATTAAAGCGGAAAGCACGATCCATGCGAGAACCCCCACCATCTTGTTATTTTCGAGTCCAAAATATTTCATTGCAAAATAATTCAAAATCCCACCTAAAATGGCACCAAATAATAGATGTTTGACGAAGTTGTGTTGTGTGTCATGCGGATCAAGAGATTGACTTGGAATCTCATCGTCAACATAATCAATAATATTTTGTGCCGCCTCTTTGGTTGGGTTGTTTTCGTAAAATTCATTTAGCTTTTGAAGTATGCGAATATGATCGCTCACGCCAACTAAAGTTTCTTTTTTCATCGCTGATCCTCTCTAAAATTAATTTGTGGTATCTGACGGCTCAGAGTCAACCACGATCCTATTTTTATCAAATGCTATTTTATAGCCGATAAAGATTCCAATAAATGTTCCAACATTCGTATTCTTCACGGCTTAGTTCATACTTTTTTTACCCATGATTAATTCCTAAAAAAATAGCTCTTGCTTGTATAAAAATCCATTTACGAATATTAATCCAAAAATCAAAATACTTTCTATAATTCCTCCGGTCTGAAACGCAATCGGTTCCGGCAGTAGTCGAATGCGTGTATCCGGTAAAATAGGGTAAAAATAACCACGTATTCCCGTAACTGTCAGCATATCACCAACCGTGTGAGCAATCCATCCAACGGCGAATGCTGTAAGCATAATATTTTCAATAAAATATGATAGCAGCATAAGCATAAGAGGGATAATCAAAAAATGAGTAGCCCCTCGATGTCGAAACATTGGAATGAATTGAGCAAGTATCTTTATCGGCCAAGCCAAAAACCATAATTTTCGCCCGATGTAGGATCCCGGTTCGTCGATATCCGGGAAGAGGGCTCCTGCAACGACGGTACTAATAAAAGCCATTGTCTCAATATGATTGATATTCATTACATTACTAGCTAATAATGCAAACGGTAATGACAAAAGTATATGCCCTTTTGCAGTCACGATGGTTCCTTTTTTACGGCATCAATTTTGGAGTATTTACTTTAACGAATCTAGGAACTGTTTCTCCATTCCGGTGTATGTTGCACGCGGAAGTTGTGAGGATTGGCAGATTCAATATGTTTGAGAAATTGAGATGAAGGAGTTTCGAAAATGTTGTTGCAAGGGAAGATATGAACTCTTGGTATCGTAAAGAATGTTTCGTACGATATAGGGTCGTTTGTGACTTCTGCCGCGACGGCGATATCTTCTTTTTCTTTTGAACCGTTGAGCGGTCTTATACGTTCGTGGCGATTACCAGCTTTTATGATACGAGCCGCTTCGAGTTGTTCGAAGATGGCTACGGAATCATATTCTTCATCTTCCGCTGATTCTTCTTTATCGAGCATATCCCATGGATCTATACTGTATGATTGTTGATAGTTGACGTATTCGTAGTAATCAATGTGCTCATTTTCTTCTGCAGCACGATAGATGCTTTGACATTGATTTATAAAGCCGGCAATATCATTAGCCTCTATCATTCTCTGAATTTTGTTTAACATAAGACTTTTTGGTACACGACCTTTATTTTTAACGTGACCGTAGACCACGCCTTGACAAAGTGATTGTACGTCACCATCTGCACCAGCATAGCGACTTCTCCCATTGCCGAAAAGTCGAAAAGTCTCACAAAGTTTAAAACGAAGGTCACTGTAATCCTCTGCCATGTCGGTTATGAGATCATTTAAATTATCTATATCATCGGTAAATTTATTGAGGGCTAAGCGTAAAAAATGTTTATTTTGATCGAAGGTGTTTAATTGTTGACTTTGGGGGGTTTTGGTATCATCAGCTAGGGGATTTCTTGTCATAGGACTTTCCTTGTTTTCTCTGCCCGTCGTACTCGCCAAAGTGTTCGGGTAGAGATGCAACATATATTACATAAGTGTCATTATAACACCAATAAATAAAAAAGTGCTTATATAACACTAAAGCGGTGCTAAAAATGCAAATTAGTGAAAATTTCAAAAAATTAAGAAAAATTCTTAGGCTTTCTCAATCGGAGTTTGCTAAAGAGATCAATATTAATTCTTCAATCATAAAAAATATTGAATCAGATCGTGCAAAGGCGAGCGTTGAATTAATCATAATGATTTGTAAAAAATTTGAAGTTAATTGTTGGTGGTTGCTTACTGGTGAAGGAGAAATGTTTATTACGGCACCTTTCTCTGTAGGTTCTCAAGCTTATGCGCATAAAAGTAACATTATCACCGGTAATAATAATGTCATTTTAAGTCATGTGGATAAGGATTTGGTTCAACGTGTATTTGATACTGTTTATGCCGTCGCGACGGCTAATAATATGGAAAATGTTTTAGTTAAACGGTTGAGTGAAATTCAAGCAGAGTTTGTACAAATAGAGGAGTAACGAAACAAGTAGTTATGTTTCGTCCAAGATGATTCGTTTTGAGTTAACCCACGTTCTTACGTCTTTTACCATATATCTCACTTGTCCTTTTGCACCGTCTGCTTTGATAAAGTTAGGACCGAATCCCCGCTTTCTCCACGATCTTAGTGTTGCGGATTTAACGCTTAAGATTTTAGAAAGTTCATTAGAATTTAACATTCGTAGATCTTCTAAGCCTTCAAGATTGTCATTTGTCATTTGTCATCTTTTAATTATATTTTGTATTCAAATTTTTACTGAATGCCATGATACACATTCTTTTCGCTTTTAACGTCTAGCCCCGGTTGGTTTATCTCCCTTTGTTGCTGTAGGTTGTGCCGGTGTGCTTGCGGCTTCTTGAGTTAATCCTGTTTCTTGTCTTAAATAGTCTTCAAAAGCGGCCGAGGTAGTTTTGTCATGGTTTGCTAACTGTTGATATACCGCATCCGTATCTTGCCCTGTATGGGTTGAATGATTTTCTGCAAATTTTTGAACAAGCGAGTTTTGTTGTTGTTGAGATGTAAGATTTTGATTGTCACTATATTGAGTCGCGATAGCTTGCGCAAGAGCAAGTGAGCTGGAGGTATTTGTCCCCTCAGTGGTTGATTCACCATGTCGCGTGGTATTGGTATTGGTATTCGTGTTTCCGGAAGAACGAACACTGGAATCAGAGCTTGTGTTATCTTCACGGTGTCCACTTCCCTCATTACGGGTTTTATTCTCTGATTCTGTTCTTTGGGTCGCTAGAGCTTTGGCAACATTATGATTAAAGCTTGTATGTGCATCCGCTGAAGCACCAACTGTTGCGGTTGCCCCGGTACCTAAAATATTTAATCCGGCACTTGCGCTAGCCCCAGTAGTGACCTGTGCACCTGAACCAATTTGAAAAGTATCTGTTGTTGTTGCACTTGCAACTTTAGACGCCCCGGATAAAATTTGTTTTGCTTGATCTTGCGACATATAGTCACTTGTTGTTTTTCCTTCGGCAACTGATTGTACATAGCTTGTCATCGCAGTTTCAGCGATAGCCGTTTCTTTTGCGTCCATTTTTTCGTTACGAAGATATTTATCAACAGAGTCTGTCGCAGTTTTTGAATCTGTCAAAGACTGATTTTTCCCTGTTGTATTAGAAATCATGGAAGTTAATGCGCTTGTGTCGATTACATTGCCCTTGCCATCTAGTGAAATTGCTCCTTTGTTGTCTGCCCCTTTAAACGTGGTAGTCTGATCCGCGACAGAGATCCCTTCTTTTGTTTTTGTCGAACCATCCGCGCCCAAGCTTTGTTGACGTGTAGCGATACCGTCAGAATAATCAGTGGAGGTTTGATTAGTTATGTTTCCAGCTGCATCTTTGTCAATCGTTTTGACATTCTGTGCCGTTAGATTGCCATCCGCCGATATCCGACCGCCGGAGGAAAAGGTAGTTAGGGAAGTTGCCCCGTCAGGATTGCTCTTTAATTGTGATGAGCCGGCAGCGATTTGTTTATTGCCTTGAGCGTCTTTTGTGTAGTTCATGGTACCGTCTTGAAAACTATTGCTTCCATTAAACGCATTAGTCATAGTAAATCCATTACTCATAGTCGTGTTGGTTCCATACGTGGAGCTATTAACAAAATCTGATTTATTTCCGCTCCGGTTGTCTTTGGAGAGAGAGCCAAGATTAGCATTTCCTCCGGACATCTCACTAGCCGTACCGCCTGCAGCAGATCCCGCGTTGGTTTTTGTTGCTGCCGCGATGCCGGCAAATGTCATCAAGCTAAATCCACCAACAACAAATGCCGCGATTGTTGGTATCATCCAATAATTTGATGCGGCCATATTGGCATAGTGGTTAAAAGAATTGTAAACATCCGGAGAAGTGGCAATGGATACCCCACCATTTGAAATACTTTGTATGTAGGCTGAAGATTTGATCATAATGATCATATGAAGCATCTGTTCTGCTATGTGCCAGATACTGAGCCAAAAGAAAACAAGAATATAGCCGAGAAGAACTTTTCCAAATGCTTGTGTTACCATGAGTAGAGGTAAGAAAATCGTTGTACTGGCAAAAATAGTGACAAGTATCCCTTTCATAACAGGAAGATAGGATGTTCCTAAAACACCTTGAATAATCATATTGGCTTGCATCGTTTGGTCGGCTTTAGCGGCACCATACGTTGTCCCGCCATTAGAAGCGTAAGTGTCAGAAAATTGATTTGAAATAGCTGATTGCAAAAGCATATTGCTTCCGGTCGTTGAGTAATTCATAAAGAATTTCGATGAGCTTCCCAAGGCAGTATTAACCTGATCAGCAGAGTACCCGCTTAATCCTTTTGTAATAGTGTCAAACCCTTGCCCCGTCGGTTGAGTATACTCGCTGAGTTTTGTTGTTAACGAAGAGTAAGCATCGGTGCACGTTTTAAGTACTCCTTCACTACTGTTATCATAATACATTGTTACTCTTGAGGGGCTTGTGCCTCCTAAATCTGCCCAAAGTGTGTTTGAATATGACAACGTTGCAATATCTTTATAGCCTGTTTTAACATCCGGCACAACGCAGTCAATGATATAGTTATCAACTGATTGAAAAAGAAATTGATCTAAAATTCGATGATTCATTGCTGATTGAACTACTTGAAACGGCCCCATAAATCCTGTTGACGTATAGCTTACATTTGGATATTCGGGATTTATGACTGAATAAGCCGATTCGAGAATTGCCCCTATTGAATTTTCGCTCCCGGTAAACCATATGAACGGTTTTCCAATAGCCCAAGGCACTCCAGTTATTACCTCTGGGATACCTGCGCCCATAGATGATTCTTTAACCTGCACGTCGATTGTTTGAACTAAAAAAACAGAATAGACGGCCACTCCTAAAAACCATACTTTAAATATCAGCAGTGGATCAGCATTTTGTCTCATTTTTAGAATCATGATGATCGCAGTTAATATACCTACAAAAACAGCTATTTTAAAATATACTCTGTAATCGCTAGAGTCGATGATCATCTTTGCAGCGCGAAGAGCTTCCGAGAGGATATCGGCATAGCCCCACGCATAAATAATATTTGCTTCTGCGCCTATTGCCATGGCACAAAACGATAGTATCAAAATAATCTTTTTCATAGTTATCGGCCTCTCTTGTGAAACGAACTGTCATTAAAACGATCGATAATCTTTTTTAGAGCCGGTTCATTTGAAATTTTATAGAGCTGATCAAGATGGTATCGAAGACTCCAGTCCCCGGTAGATTTATAAATCTTTGGTTTTGTTACGATGTTACGTTCAAGCCCTTCGCTCATATCAGGGTTTTCAACTTTTAGCCCTTTTGCGTATACAACCGTCGGTGCTTCTTTGATTTTATAGAGTCGAAAGAGCAGCGGATCAATCGCAACACGAGCTTTATAACCTCCCTTATTTTTATCCTCGACGAGGATATCTTGAATAAAATTCAATGTAGGTTTAATTTTTTCACATCCGCCGATACACCCTCTCATAACCATTACAACGTTGTCGTTTAAGTTGAGAGCATCGATCGTCTTCGCATATCCTCGCCATGTCTCTTTCGGTACGCTTGCACTCATAAAAATATAAATACGCCCCTCTATTTTTGAGTTTGATTTCTCTGAGTCTTTATTGAGGTCTTTTCTCGCTAGTTCGCTATACGATACAGCGCCGTTCTTGTTGAGAACAAAATGTTTACTCATCTGTTCAATCCGCGGTTTTTTTTGCTCATACGTTTGTATTATCTCCTTGAGATTTTTGTTACTGTAGTCCACTGTTATGTTAAGATCTTTAAATGCTTCGATGTATTTTTCCGAACGCACCCCGACTTTACTCGCCTCTGTTTCAATATCATACGCATAGAGCCCTATGCTTATGAGGGTTATTAAAATAATTTTAAAATGCACAGCAGTCCCTTTTTCGGTAGATCATCCATGTTCCGGCCTGAAGATTTGCAGGATTATCGTGACCAGTTTCCCATAATTGGCCATGTCTACCAATGGGAAAACGAATCGGGAACGGCATAGGGTAGAGAGGAAAAATAGAGTACATTCGTTTCATAATAAACGGCATATAAAGGTACCCGCAGTAAGCTTGGTTCCCGACTGTTTGCCAAAGCAATCCCATTCGATGCATCCGGAGAAGTGTTCTGGCCACAATTAAGCCTTGTGCTTGATTGGCACTATTACCTTTTGTATTCATCGATATAGGGTACATTCCACCCCAACTGCCGGCACACCAAAATAATGGGTCTAACGGGAAGCCTAGCGTTGACGCAATCGCATCAGCAGCACATGCAAATTCCGCATAAGCATTCCCTACTAATCCAGTTTCAGGGAAAAGCCATGCCGATAAGATATCATCTTGCCAAGATGGATCAACTTCAGAAATATAGGCATAATCCATGCTAGGATTTGGGGATAAGCATACGAAGTCAGTTAACAATGAAAACATTTTAAAAACAGGGTGATAGAGATAATGACTTTGAAAAGTACGGTTTTGTCCCCCGTCCATCGTTTCGTTGCTCCCAAAACTCAAACTCCCCGGAAGAAACGGGATAGGAAGTGCTTGCCCAATTGTTGGTGAACACAAGGGAATTTTTACCGGCTCAACCATTGCGATCGGTTCCCAAAAAGAAACTGATATCCCAACGCGAGGAAATGGATCCACGCAAGCACAGATTGGTGCATTCGATGTGGATGGGACATCATTTATTGTAGGCCCAATAGGTATGCCTCCGAGGTAGATGGGGAAAATGTTGTACAGCGTAGCAAACGATAGCATGAAAATTTGGAGAGGTGATGTCCCTCCTTTTGTTGCGATAGCACATGGTCCAATATTAGTCACGCCATAGGCAGAGGTGACAAATACAATGTATAGGCTAATCAATAGTTTTGTAAACTTCAACGAGTATCCTTTTTGATTGTTTATCGAATCTAATTACGCTCGGGGTAGATTTGATATTGGCACGTTCTTTGATCTCTTTTGTGAGCCGGAACATTTGTCGATTAACCCCGTGCATATTCCACTTTTCAAGAGGACAGTTTGTCGTCAAAAGTTTATAATTGGTGTTTTTCGCCAATAGAGCTTTTACTATGGCCACTTCTTTTTTTTTGCTTGGGTCAAACACAATCATATCTGTTGGCATGATGGGCATATATGCCAATGGGTTAAACGCAAATCCTTTTGGGTAGAGGATCCCGATCACACGTCCTTGTGTATCAACGCGTGGAATATCTTGTTCAAGAACGTAAGTCTGATCTACCCAATACGAATAATTTGTTTTACTCGCCGGCAGTTCTTCACCGCGAAGAGCTTTTATCTTTTCTTCGGACTCTTTGATTTGTTTTTTAAATGCTCTGTAGGCCTGAGGTTTTTTTGCCTCGAGCTCATCGAGGACATCTCTTTCGGCAATAGGGTATGTTGATGCCCAAAGATAGAAAGGGATCAAAAATAATAAAACTTTTACCATAGCGGTGACGCTCCTCGCTCAATTGTGGAAACGTCTACAAAACCAAAATATCGGCTGTCGTAACTGCGCGGATGGGTACCGGTAGCGAATACTTTGCCGGAGGGAATAGTCCCGTTGTATTTGAAGGTCGATACTCTCTTTCCTCGTCGGTCTGTAGTTTTTGCTGTTCCAAGATAGAAGCTGTTACAGGTGTACTCATTTAGCTCATTAGTTGCTAAGAGCTGACCTTCTGTGCATCCGACCTGTTTGATCAACGTTTTTACCCCTTTGGTATATTTGTTGTGCACAGGCGGAGGAAATTCAATATATTTGTCTTTGATTGGGTTATACCCACTATGTGTAAGCCAGATAGTATATGGAAGTGATTCATCTTCTGTGATCTCTATGCGCCAAGGCAAAAAAGGATACACCGCTTGAGCTATAAAAACAAGGGCAACGCCGGCTAAAAAACTTTTATTTTTTAATGTTTGAAAAATCTTTTGTAACATCGATATAACCATCACTTCCGATCACACATTGTCTGAGTAAGATCAATCCTTTTTCATTAGCCACAAATGTATCGAGAGATTTGACGACCCTCTCCTGCTTCTTCATAAACTCTTCTTGCGTCATGCTGCCGTCCATTACTTTCTGCAAATCAAGTATTTTTGGCTTTTCGATCGCATCGATTAGATCGATCACTTTTGGTTTTGCCAAGACGTAATGAGTCAGCGCTATCGTCCCGAGATTTGAAACAATGATCAAACCTACTATGATCGCCCAGTTTTTGGTTCCCAATTGCATTTCTACTCCTGCTTGTTATTTGGTATTATTCAAATTTTAGGAGCCGTTTTCTAGGATAGTAATGGAGCTTTCGAGGGAATTTTCTATTTCTTTTGGATTTTGTGCGAGAGGAGGAGGTGGCTGAGGAGTTTGGATAGTGTTGTACGCTTCTAGGATTAATCGGTTGTAGGTGCTGTGTGTTTTTGCTCTTCTAGCCCCTTTATTATAACAATCGATCGCTTTCCAGCTTTCACCAAAATCTGCGTGACACTGAGAGAGGATCCATGCGCCGACCATAATGTTTGTTTTCGGTCGGAACAGGTCGTTTAGAGTGATCCCGTATTTGGCAAGCTTCGGGAGCCAGCTGCTGTTTATCTGCATTACTCCGACATCGAATGAGCCGTTTGTATTTCGGTTGATTGCTTTGGGGTTTTCTCTGCTCTCTACTTTGGCGAATGAGCAAAGAAGTTTCGGTGTAATGCGATGGTTTGCCTCAGCTTCTTGGTAATAGCCCCAATATTTGCATTCGGCGGCGGATGAAAAAGTTAACGACAAACATAGCAAGAGAATCTTTAACATGGCCTATCTCTATTTGCCCAGTGCTTTAGCAAACATAAAGTTGTCAAAGAATTTCGGATTTGTCCGCATCATTGTGAGCTGTTCCATCTGATTGAGTTGCTGGAGCAATTCGGACTTACCTGCGATCTCATCAGAAAGCTCTACTGTTTTTTTAGCGAAATCACCATAAATTTGCCCCGTCATTTTATCGATCCCCTCCAGCATCACTTGAATCTGAGGCTCTATTTTTTGGGTATCTTCAGGTGCGTACGGTAGCTTTGAGACCAATGAGGGGTTGAGGGAATTTTTAGCCCGGACAAGATCGATCCGCATACGGCTAAAGTAGCTGAAAATAATTTCATGAGCCATGACTTCCGCCAGTTTGTCTTTAATGGAAACGATAATTGTTGCTCCTCCCGGAATCGTTGAGAGTTTGTTAAATATTTGGTACAGAGGCATGTTGAAAGAATTTAAGAATTTCAAATCATTTGCACTTAAGGCGCTACGGTTTTTTATCGCATTTTCGATAGAAGTGATGTTTGTTTTTATATTTCTTATTAATCCTGTCTCTGCCTCAAGTTTATATACAAAAAGGTTGCCCTCATTATCATATTTTATAAGTTCTCCGCCGTTTGCCCCGATAAGATATAAGATCTCTTTTTCAATATTTCTTCCTGCAGTCGGAGCTTGAAAATTAATTTTTCCTGTTTTATCAGAACCGTTTGAACCTGATCTGCTGACAGTGATATCTCCTGTAAAAGCTCTCACATTATCGTAATCGTCTGCAGTAAAAATCGAACTAGAGTTGTAGTTCTCTGAAATGTATTTCATGTAGGAATTTGTTGAAACATCTGTCGCAGTAAAAAAACGTGCCCCGCATGTGCGCTGACTTGTATCACATCCGGAATCTTTAAGCAGCCCGTTTACGTTAGCGTTAAGCCAGTCCGCCCCTTGGTTGATAGTTTCATTCATGCTCGTCATCCATCCGGGACCGCTTGATCCTGATTCTTGATTTAGACCTGTTACGTCACCGATTACACCGGTTAACGCTTTAGCGGTTTGGCAGCTATCGAAGTTCATAGCATTAATACCTTGCACGAGTTTATTAAACGCCTTTAGTGTTTCATCACACGCGGGGCACACTGCTTTTAAACCGAGAGAAAATATAAGCCCCTCACTGTTGGCCATAACTGCCTTTCCAAATTTAACGATTTGATCGGCATTGAGATATTCAAACCCCCCAAAGCCGATATCGATCCCGTTACACCCCCCCTTTATTGAAGGAGCCGTTGCATGAAATGGTTGAAATTGATATGAAGGGGTTTTCGTCCGAAACCTTCCACCGTAAAGGATTGTACTTGTAGATGTCTCTATTTGTTGAGGAGCATCCATCTGAATAATTGCGTCGTCTAAAAACGCTTCCATGCCTGCCGCTTGCGCGAGAGCTGCTGTTGCTATGACTGAAATGAAGATTTTTTTCACAATTACCTACCGATAGAGAGATTTGTCGTTTTTAAGTTCACCAAGCGCATACAAACCAAAAAGGACGGCCTGTTTGAGTTCAGTGAGCGTTAATAGTCCGCTGCCGATCCGTTGCCATTTTGGTTGACCGTTACGTGTGACTACTAAAAAAATATCCGGCGTTGTTGCAACACCGAGTTTAGCCGCTACTAGCGGACGGTTGTCTTTATCTAGCTCTTTATAGCTCATCCCTGTTTCTTGTTTGAGCTTTTCTAAAAGAGGCATTTGTCGTTCACAAAACCCGCATCCTTGCTGAGTGATAACAACAATCCCCGCAACGTTGGCAAAAGAGTTGATAATTTGTATCTTTTCTTTTATCCCTTCGCTGATCTCTACGCCTCTGGCCACTCCCGAAGTGGGAACTTCTGCCGCCCATGACGCAAGCTCAGGATCACTTCGTCGCTCGTAACCAGAGAGCTTTGCGAATTGTTCCGCTTTATCGGTGTACCACTTTTGAAACATCCTAAAAGATTTTAGATTTTCTTTTGTCGGATACATGAACGCAATATTTGTGGCATCGTCATTTAATGCTTTTAAATCATCCGGATGCATATCGTTGATTTTAGTCCATGGGATAGAAACGTGTTTAGGCAGAGACTTTAACTTCGCCGGCTCTGCCTTGGGCTGTTCACTCTTTTGAGTGATGTTTTCGTCTTTCGGTTCACAGTAGTCTTTATAAAACCAACCGCGCTCACGATCTTGCCAAAAATCTTTGTTTTCTTTGCACGCCCCCTGTAAAAGAGACGTAAAGGCAAAGATGGCCAATATAATGATATGGTGTCGTTTCACGCAGTACCTTCATAGTATGTTCTTTTTCTATATTCAAATTTTTAGGGGATTGGGGTTAGCTTGATTTCCACTTTTCTACAATTTTTATAGTTTTTTGGTTCTTCCATACATTCGGTTGAACCTTTTGCCTGAAGGTCGGTTACTTCGATTCCGTTTTTAATCAGCATGTTTTTGACGTTAATTGCACGCTTGAGACTGATCTCATCGTTGAATTTAGGTGTCCCCTCAAGAGAAGCATGACCGACAACCGTCGCGGTAGCATTCAGATCACTCTCGAACGTGTTAAGAGGAGTTGCTTTGCCTTGTGAAAAATAAATGGTTTTCTCTTCGATGGAAAGATTGGATCCAACTGTTTCTTCGCCTATTTTTAGTGTGACAGGATTTTCTTCTGCCGCTTCGTGCAGTACGATAGCGGAAGGTGTCGAGGGAGAGATAACTACCTTACTATTAGGTACCTCATAAGTAAACGCCATAAAGGCCCATTCGATGATCATATAAACTCCTTACTTAAATTTGTTGATGATTGATTCGGATACACTGTTGCTGATAGCACCTGTATTCGGAGGGGTTAGAGTGTTAATAAACTCACTTAAATCCACTTTTGAGAAGTCGATTTTTTGAAATTCTTCGGGGGTAAAACCGCGACATTGAGGACTTTCGGGAGTCCCCCATGTTTTACCGAGCTGTGCCCGACCTTGTTGATTCAGTATCCGGCTTAAAATATCCCCAAAACAGCATGATGTTTGTTTATGCTGGATGCAGATTTTTGCAAATCCGAGTTTTAGTTTTTTGGAGCAGTATTCGCCTATCTCGTGACAAACGCCGCTTCTAGCACGTTTAGCTAAAAGCTGCTCTTCGGCCTTGCACTGAACCATTCCGAAACCGACCTTCTCTTTATCACAGCATCCGCCGCCGGCTAATCCGAATAGTGTGTCATCGGATCGGCAACGGTAATCTTTTCCGCTAAAAATATTGATCTGCCCCGCGCAGGTTCCATCAGCTCGCCAACCGGCATTGTCTCCATCGGTCGCACCGACAGCAGTATCGAGATTTTCTTCTGTAGTGGTTGTACATGCGTATGAACCAAGCGGACATGAAGGTGGTAGTTCTCGCTTACACGCACCGTTAGCGGTTTCTGCCCCGGTAGTTTCTATGTATCCATCAGGACACGCAAGAGTATTGACGGTACATGTTGATCCTGAAAGTGTGCCGCCATTGAGGCAAGTGTAGGTTGTTGTATTTCCTACGCAACGCGTATCAAACATACCAAAATCAAACCCAGATGCCATATCAATTGGGTCCATCCATAGTGCGTACTCACCCGCATTATACCCCTCTGATGTAGTCCATGAAAATTCCCCTGACCTACAGGATGGCACACTTCCGCCGCCCACTCTTGTTTCTGAAAAAGTAGGCAATCTCATCCCTTTACTGGCACAATAACTGCTCGCATTGTTATAATTTGTATTTCCACCCTGACAACTATCCCACCCAAATGATGAACTACTCGTCGCCGGATAAGTATAGCTTGATCCTGTTTTTGGTGTGTAATCCGTGGTAGATACACACTTTCCAAAAGTAACAGCACCATCTGTACACCACTCTCCGACTGAAGGGTCCACGAGTTGAGTTTCTGTATCGTTTGTCGCTATAAAGCACTGAGGCTTTGTGTCGAACTCATAGATCGCTTGAAATTTCACGGGATTGTAACTTTGAGCATGATTCCCCGCATCGATCCATTGCCCTGTATGACGCATAGCAACCCAATGTTCCCCCAGTGGAGAAATTAGCTGCTGTCCGTTTATGATGTCACCGTCAAGTACTGCATTATCCGGTTGAGCGTATTCCCAGTTCGAATACGTGATCGTTTGATCTTTAATCGTTTTAAAACGGCTTGTCGTTCCGCTCATCAGGATGTCTTTGTCATAGATCCCGATCCATACCGCACTATTACCCGAAACAAGTGCTTTTAAAAAATCATTCTCACCTTGAGAGTCAGGAATTGAGAGATATCCGTTACTCGCTTCCGCCGCCGCTTTTGCGGTAGGGAAATCCATCTTTTGTGCCGTAACTGCATAATAATGGCCGTTGTATAAAAGGATATCCCCCATATCATCACAGCTGATAGCTCCAAAGAGGGAGCTTGTACTAATTAGTATCGCAAGAATACTGTTTCGCCACATTTTCCATCACCTTCATTGTTCCTATGGCATTTGCCGTTTGGCTCATGCTACCGCTACAAGTGCAATCCTCGACAAGAACTTCCCCTGCATCAAGAATACACTTGGGGATAGCCGTTGTCGTGCCGCACGCCTTGATAAAAACTTCATACGTCGTTGCGCCGGTTGTTTGGGCTCGATTTGAACTATCACTAAATTGGATCGTATCAATCTTCGGACGTTTGACCGTGCACGCCGGAGTCGGGCAAGATTCGCCGATTTGAGTATTCATAATTACTTTTGTTGTGCCGTCTAAATCTTGATAAGTGTACTCCGTGTTATTTTCTGACACGGAAAATACCTGATTCGCTGTTGTGCTAATGCCGCTTTTTGCTTGAGACTCTAGCTCTGCTTTAGCCGGGTTTGACCCAACCGTATTTGCTTGGGTATAAGCACTGTCTTCATCTGTCAATAACGCGCTAGAGACAGTTTCTAGCGATGGAGGGTTTTTGCTCCCCCACGCATTGTTTAGACTTGCTGTACTACCCGATGTTCCAAGCCCTGTACAGCTCGTTTGGCTTTGTGCATAAAAACTGTAGGTCATGGTTGTTGCATCCCACTGAGATTTCACAAAAATCATTTTTGGGTTTTCCGCCATGATGGTTGCCGATACCGCACCGGCTATTGTGTCACGAAGTGAACTCGTCAGTCCATTGGAAGGATCACACGAGTTATTAGAACATCGACACCCTGCCAAAGCTTGAGCACCATTCGCAATGCTTTGAAGCGATATCTTTCCTCCGGACGAAGTCCATAGAAAACTCGTACATCCACTCCAGCTCCCGGCAGAACAAGAGACAATTCCATTACCGCAAAAGCCTGAGATATTTTTACTACCGGTATCATAGGTATAATCCATGACTCCGTTTAGATCGGTATCTTGTGTCAATATAACCCGCCATTCTCCACCGTTGGTAGGTAAAAATGTCAATGCGGCCGCTTTCTCTTTTGAAGCGCACTGTATGGTCGCGTCGAAAGATTTTGTCCCATCGAGCGTCGTCATCTTTCCACCTCCAGTGATGGGTTGAAAAAGTTTTTCGTTCATCCCCCCTTGTGTTCCATAAGAAGCGTTATACTGATTACCAATGCTTTGTCCGTCTGTGCCGGCATCACCATACAACAAGGTACCGATTATTAGTATGGTAAAAAGCCGCATTAATGCTCTTTCATAAGCAAGTCAATCGCTTCATACATCGTGAAGCCTTGCTCTTCTGTGAGATGTTTAAGTTTTGATCGGAGTTTCGAATCGGTGAACATTACCGTTTTGAGATAATGATCAAGCACTATCCGCGCTTTTAAAATGACATCATCGTTATAGATAACCAACTCGCCATACTCACCGTCTGGGTTGGGAGCCACTGATTCCAAAAGTCGATTCTCGTATTCGCCGAATCCGAAATAGTTTGCTTTTTTAATGATTTCTAGACTCGCACCACCCTGCTTGAGGAAAAATTTCCAATAGGAATTTTGAACAATAACCCGTCCCGCTTTTGAAATCGTTTCTGCTCCGTAAAAATCTTCAAACCCTTGTGAACCCAAGATAACAGAGGCACCGTCTTTCCGGAAACGTCGATAAGCTTGCTCGATGAAAAGATCGATATGTACGGATTGCCCTAGAAATTTGTGCGCCTCATCGATCACGACAATATCATGCTGATCATGGTGGTCTTTTTTCCCTAAGTAAATTTGTTTCGAGATGTGGTACGTTAACACCATCAAAACCGGATCCCGCAAGTCGGGACGGTTTTCGATTCGTTTATTTTCCAAAACAGTTAACTTGGAATTAAAGGTGATTTCGGCTTGCCCGTTAAAAAATGCGCCATATGGGCCCGTAGATGAATACATTTTTAGTGTTTGGATAAAATCTTTTAAACGCTGATCACCGTCAATGTTTAACCGTCGAAGCTCTTCCATGACTGTATCTACAGAACTGTCCGTACCGTGTGCAGCATAACTATTGTCAATCGCTTCGATAAGATACGATTTAATAAGCTTCTCTTGCTCTTCCGCCATCTCCGCAGCACGTGGAAGTCCCATTAGAAGATATAAATCCGCAATAAAATCACGATCGTCGTTATACTCATTGATATTGTCTTTTTCAATCAGAGAAAAGGGATTAATACATAAAGGCTTATTGATATCAAGATCGATGTATTGACCGCCAAAGACATGACAAAATTTTGCATAACTTTCACCGATATCGATAATCCAGATCCGGTCTCCCCGGAGAAAATAATTCAAAGTCAACCACTGGAGTGTTACCGACTTCCCAGATCCGGTCTGACCGATCGCAAATCCGTTGTAACCCCCCGTCTTATTCCGAAACAAATCGATACCGAAAGCTTGACCGCGTGGTGAGAGAAACGGTACGGCAAAGCCGTTCCCTTTCCAATCAGCACATGCAGGAACTAAATCGGCGCAATTTTCCCCAAAGACTGCACGACCCCGATCAGCTCCTAAAAAATCCTGCATCTCAAGGTCATAACCTAATGGCAGCATTGAACACAAAGATGGAAAGTGGATATATTTATCTGCCTCAAATTTAAAATCTAAGTCTTTATAATAGGTTTGTATGTGGGAGGTAACGCTTGTCAATTTTTCGTGTGTAGTTGCAAACGCGAACAGATTGATTGAAGCAAAATAAAGATTTTTACCTTTTTCCAGCTTCTCCATGCCATATCCAAGATCCTCATGCTTTAGCTTCAAACGAGGAAACATCCCATAAGGAAGTTGCTGATTCATAACAAGAGCTGCAGTCCTTTTGAGCTTATCTTTCTCCGGATCAGCATATTTAGTAATATTCAGAGAGAAGATAACCGGCTCTGAAATATTGTCGTTGGTAAAAATATTTCCCATGTATCGCATTGTTTTTTGAAGACTAAAATACTCCGGATAATTTTTGGCCGATAAAGATTTTCCATACATCCCATCCGCCACGAGATAGTCTTCATGTATTTCGACTTTTGCGTCATACGGTACAAGTGCATTTTTCAAAGAGCTGCCATCCCAAGAGGCCGTATCTTTATGATTTTGATTTAGGATAGAATCCATCAAAGATATAAGGCCGCCATTGGGCGTTACAATTTCACCGTATATTCCACCGGCTTTAAGAGTAGACACAAGTTTATTTTTTATGTCTACCATTTGATGTACACTTCTTCGGAAACGAAATCTTGGGTCTTCAACAATCTTTTTACCTTGTCCAAAAAGACCTATTTTTTCAGATTTACCTCCAATTTTAACCGAAACAATAAATCTAAAATTCCGTATCGGTGCATCAAAGTTTAATGATATACTTTCCCGCTGCTTAGACTCAATCATCGCAGAATAATTTGAAACAAGATTCTTCGAAAATTCGTCATCAAGTTTGATTTCTGAACGCCACGCTGAAATAATTTTAGAAACGTCCGGAGAGGGATAAAGCATAAACCCTATGTTTGCCCCATCAGGTAAGCCCTCAATTGCAGCTAAAAAAGATTCAAACTGTTTAGCCCCTGCAAACACCAACGGATCAGCTTCTAAAATGATGCCGACACCACCATCGCTCGTCACATATACTTGCTCATTCTCAAGAAAATCTTCATAAGGAAGATACTTCTGAATTTTTGATCTTCCGGTGAGGTAAATCCAATCACTTTCTTTTTGAGGGACGCGTTCAGGTTCTTCCCTAATACTCCGTATTAGACCTGCAGCAACAACACTGATACCGATTACACCGAATCCTGCAATAAATGCATCAAACCCAAGGGTAAACATTATTTTGTTGTTGGGATTTTTATAATCCCTTGCTGTGCAGAAGTTGGTTCATTTTTTTCATCGTCGTCTTTTTTCACTTTTGGATTAGTCTTTTTTAAATCAAGAGACAAAGGAGTAATAATTTTTTCGCTCTCTTTTTGTTTGTCAAGATAACTTCCAATAACCCATTTCCCATCATTGATTTCCATAAATGCATAAAAATGCCCCACTAATACACCCTCATTATCATAAGGGTAGAACAATAGAGTCAAAATTGTGTTTGGTGTTTTAATTGGTACAGGAGGAGTTTTGATAAGCTCCCGCGTTAGTTGCGATTGCTCTTGCGTATACAAAGATGCTAGGCTATCTTTTTTTTGTACATCACCAAGGTAAATTACTTTACCATCGGGGTGCAATCCTTCTTGTGATGTTGTGCATCCACTAAAACTAATTGCTAAAATAGTTAATCCTAATATAGTTGATTTCATCATTCTCCGCCCTCTTCTTTTATGATTTCGTCATGCACTTGTGACATCGTTCCGCACATTCCCTTTTCTTTTTTACTGAGTCTACATTCGAATTGATCATCATAAGGCATGAGAGAAGATGTGCTACATCCCGACATTAAGACAATCGTCAAGATAAAAAATATGGTTGTTTTCATTTTTATTCCTCAAAAACGATATCGTTAGTAAATGTAATATCAATTTTCCGCCCAGCGTAAACTACGGCCACCGGATAAATTTCACTATTCATCTTCATATAAAAATCTGCAAGTCGTTTTGTGGCTTCTCCCGCACCTCCAAACAACCCACCTGCAGTAATATTATTAGGATCTGCCGGTGAGGCTACCGTTCCCAGAGAAGAGACCTGATAATTTGTTCCCGCTTGTGTAAATGCTTTAGAAACGCCTTCAAGAAATCCTGCGGCCATCGCACGTGCGAGCATAGCTCCGTTCTTGGAAATAATTTCGGCATCACTATTGCCATATCCAACAATATCTTTTGAAAAACCTATCCCGTCTTCGGTATGACAAGAAAGTTTTTCCGCTCGAACTTTGATCGTCTCACTCGATAAATCTCCCCAAGCAGCGCCAAGAACACGACAATTTCGAATATCCGCTTTATATTTATTTGTTTGATTGGCAAATTTTGTAATCTGTATCAAAACCGGCAGAGGGTCGGTTAGTGCTTTACCTCCGGTAGGGGCATTGACTGTCTGTAAAAACCGACCCTCGACAAACGTTCCCGCCTCGATTACAACTTTTTTGGCTTTTTTAGTTTGGATATTTATCTCCGCTGATGCCTCAGAACGATATTTATCATTTGTTTCAACAGCGATTAAATCATTAAATTGGCGGACTGGCTCACTTTCCGGTATAGGGGGGACACTCATCGGCGCAATATTTTGTTGCGGACCGCTTTGAATTTGTGGCAACTGTGGCATTTGTTGTTGCTGCGGCTGAGCCATATCTTTCGCATATACCTCTAACTCTTCTTTGACAATTTCACGTACCGATTCGCCTTGGTTTGTCATTTGTTTTTCTAAGTTCCCGTTTTTGGCTTCAAGCTCTTTAATTTTTTCCCCGTATTGCGCTTTAAATCCTACTTGATCAATTAATTTTTTATCAACGATTGTTATATTGCTTCCATTTATTTCTTCACCTTTTTCCTTCGGTGGGCCCATCAACATATCTGCACCAAACATAAGCCCGGTTATCACAAGACCTGCGGCTCCGATGCCGATATATACTTTTTTCTTCTCACCATTAAACTTCCAATTCATCCCCGTGCCCCCACAACAATCATCCGTGTTTTTTCACCTTTAATAAGAGTATGTTTTACAATGCTGACAACCAAAGGTTTAGTAAGGTACTCAGTAAAGACCGATGCCTGAAGGGGGTTGCGTTGCCCGATATCTGTTTTTGCTTCAATGATATACTCGTATATGATATATTTTGACCCAATATATTTTTTTTCCAATGAAAGCTTTAATTCTTTAAAATTGTTTGTTTGATCACCTCTAACAACTTCATATCCATCCGGCGGTGTTTCTGTGTAACCTCTTTTAATAAGTTCCATGAGTGTTGACTGATAACTATCTTTTTTTTCAAACTCACTCGCTTTTTCAACATCCGCCGAGTCTATTTTTAAAAGAATCGTTTGAGCCGGTATATCTTTTGGTACTAAGACTAAAGAATATGTTTTTGGTCCACACTCAAAGTAGACTTCACGCGGATTCTTTGAATACTCAAGCTTATCTCCTACCCCTTTAGGAAGGATTTTAATATAAGCATCTTTACCGGTACTCTTAATTTCAATATTTTTTTCTTTCGAGTACACAAGATTTGAGATGCCGCTTCCACAGTGTACGCGTGAAATATCCGTCAAAGAAACCGTAGCAAACTGATATCCGTCTCCATCAATAATCTGTATTCGCTCTCCCGCCCCATGTTCTACCGCTGCTAAAAATGAAGCGATTGCACAACTCAGTAATATTTTTTTTATCATTGTTCAATTCCTATTTTGGTTATTCGTAATTTTGAGTTAGCATTTACAACGAAATCGAAAGTTATCGTCGCCGTTGTGCTTGAAGTAACAGTGCTGGCATTCGTACGGCGTAAAATTCCCCGAACTACAAATCTTTTTTGCTTTTCATAAACGTCAAATTTCATAGGGTAAAAAGCTTGATAAATGTCATTATCTTTAATCGTTTGAGCTTGTTCCATTAAAATCTGACGGATACCATTTATAGTTTTTGGATCTTCTACAATCCAAGGAAGAATTTTTTGGAAATTTTCTTCCACGTTCGAAGGCGATATCGTGAGAATTAAATTCGATAACGAGTCCCCAACATCATTAAAATAACCCTTTGATAGTTTTACTCCCGATGCTTCGTAACTTGTAGTCATGTTTGCAGGAATAAGTATTGTTGTCTTATCACTGCTAATACTGTAATTTGCTAATGCCTGGACAACCGCTAAAGCACTCAAAGCGAGAACTGACACTTTTAGGTACCGATTCTCTTCAAACATTTTGTCCCAGTTAGACCAAAAACTCATTTCAAAAGCTCCTTTTTATAAAATTCAGGAACTTTATTTGGTTTATTAAAAAGTCCCACGCGATAAGCAATATGCTTTAAAAATCCATTTGGTTTATTTTGTGCTATACGTGTGTAATAACTCAAAAACAACCATCCTAATATTGCTCCGATCACTTGATGGTCGGAAATTATTCCAAATGCTACAAAAATGATAAACATCATAAATTCATCAAAATCCCACCACAAAATCTGCATCTGTGCGTTTATATACTTTGGTATGTAATGCTCGTCCATATATCCTCCTAAAATGTTTTAATTAAGTGGGCATCGAGCCCACTCGTTAAAACATCAAAAAACTAGCGTGTAGCGACTATCGATTGCAGCGGGAATCAGTCCAAGAGAAAATCCAATAATCATAGTAATTAGCCCCCATCCTTTTTTCCCATCAGACAGAAGAAAAACTCCTCCAAAAATCATAAATACAGCAATCAGTTTTCCCCAACC
>Ga0209467_1000557_pt1 | contig 49032 bp, 36 predicted proteins | sample Higcelwee11metaG_FD_187175 | JGI IMG/M metagenome (GOLD analysis project Ga0209467, IMG submission 187175) | Freshwater pond sediment microbial communities from the University of Edinburgh, under environmental carbon perturbations - High... | ecosystem: Environmental > Aquatic > Freshwater >... | reverse complement strand
GATCCGGCCGGGCATCAGGGTCATGCACACCCCGGCCCACACCGAGGGAGGGCTGACGGTCTTTGTGGACACGGCAGGGGGCACGGCGGCCATCACCGGCTTTTGCACCATACTTGAGAATTTTTATCCTCCAAAGGAGGTGCGGGCCATGGAGATGGAGGTCATCCCCCCGGGAACCCACGTCAACGCCTATGCGGCCTATGACATCGTAAAAAAGGTCCGCGACAGCGCGGACATCATCCTGCCCCTGCACGAGCCGTCGTTTGCGGCCGTGGAAACCATCTGAGGAGCCCCCCATGTCCCTGACCCGCAGCATGTTGCTTTTCGCCGCAGCCCTGGCCCTGGCCGCACTGTTGGGCGGACCCGCAGCCAGTCCGGCCGCCGAACCGGGCCGTTTCGTCATTGACGATGACGGACACGACCTGCGGGCCGCCGCCAGCGCCAAGGCCGCCTCCCTGGGCATGCTCTTCCGGGGGGAGACCGTCACGGTGCTCTCGCGCCAGGCCGGTCTCGCCAACGTGCGCACCGAGGACGGCCGCACGGGCTGGGTTCCGGACAAGGTGGTGCGGGGCGAGGCCGCCTATCTGGCCGACCCGCGCAATCGGGAACTGGTCATGTGCCCGAAGGAGATGGTCCGGACCTTCCCCCTGAAGCCGACCGGGCATGAGGGCGCCGTCACGCTGGTCTTGCGCGATGTGCCTTCGGTCCTGGGCGGCGACGCCCAGGCCGCCCTGACCGACGCCTCGGGCAAGGCCGTCTGGCAGGGGCCGACCCAGGGCGCGGGCGGCGACCCCACGGTCTTTTTCTGCCGGGACTTCGGCTTCTACTGGCCCCAGGCCGCAGGCGACCTGGACGGCGACGGCCGCATCGAGATCCTGGCCCAAGACCCCCAGTCCGATGTCTCGGTCAGCTCCTACACCCTGATCCGCTTCTCCCGCGAACTGGCCCCCTCGGTGGCCTTTTCCGGACGCGGACTGGTGGAGACGCCCCTGGGTTCGGGGCGGTTTTTGTGGACCGATCCGGACTTTCCCTCCAAAAACGTGCGGTGGATCATGAACGTGGCCACCGTGGCCGCCGACGGAACCATGACCGTCCCGGTCTATGAATATGCCGGGCTGGCCGGCTCCGAGTTGCGCACCGGCACGGCCAAGGTGCGCCTGGAGGCCGACGGGGCGGTTCTGGTCTCCTGGGTCAAACCCCTGGCCAAGCCCGCCGACTGATTCCCACTCCACCGGGCCTGGCCGCGCCGGGGCGCGTCCGGTCAGGCCCGGTTGCTGTCGCCTGTGGCCCGGGGCGTTCGCACGCCCCGGGGGGCGCGATGCGGCTGCGGCATCGGCGCTTGACAGGACCGCCATCCATGCATAGATATCGCCTTTCTCGCTGTAAACCGGTAGTAAGCTCATTATTGAGGCTGCATGTATCCGTCCACCCCTGGCGATCCCCGAGGTTTCCCCATGACTGCTCCCACGTTCCGCGCCATCGGCGCCGCTTGTGTTCTCATTTCCTTGTCGTTGTTCCTTCTGGCTGGCTGCGGCGAGAACAGCACCGCCCAGGAGCATGCCGGAGGGGGCATGCCGCCGCCCGAGGTGGCGGCCGTGACCATGACCCGGGGGGATCTGCCCTTGGGCATGGAATACATGGGGCAGACGGCCGGTTCCCGGGAGGTCGAGGTGCGGGCCCGGGTGGGCGGCATCCTCTTGCGCCGGGCCTATGTGGAAGGCGGCCCGGTCAAGCAGGGCGATCTGCTGTTTGAGATCGACCCGGCCCCCTTCCAGGCCACCCTGGAGCAGGCCCAGGGCCGTCTGGCCCAGGCCGAGGCCAAGCTGTCCCAGGCCAAGCGCGACCTGGCCCGCATGGAGCAGCTTTTCAAGGGCGACGTCATCAGCCAGAAGGACCGCGACGACGCCATGACCTCCTTCGAGACGGGCACGGCCGATGTGGCCTCGGCCAAGGCGGCCGTCAAGGAGGCCACGATCAACCTGGGCTACACCAAGGTGGAGGCCCCCATCTCGGGGCTGACCAGCAAGGAGGCCCGTTCCGAGGGCAGCCTGGTGGTGGCCTCAGCCGAATCCAGCCTTCTGACCACCATCTCCCGGGTCGACCCCATCTACGTCAACTTCTCCATCCCCGGCCCGGAGACCATGGAGTTCCGCAGCCTGCGCGAAAAGGGCCGCATCCATTTCACCGACGGCTGGGATTTCCAGGCCAGGCTGGTCATGTCCGACGGCCGCGTGGCGCCAAGCGTCGGCCGCATCAACTTCACCGACACCCAGGTGGACACCTCCACCGGCGTGGTCAAGTTCCGGGCCGAATTTCCCAATCCCGACGGCACGGTCATGCCCGGGCAGTTCGTGCGGGTGCGCCTGGACGGGGCGGCCCTCAAGGACGCCCTGCTCGTGCCCCAGGGGGCGGTGTTGACCACCCAGCAGGGCACCATGGTCTGGGTGGTGGATGACCAGGGCGTGGTCTCCCCCCGCCCCGTGGTCCTTGGCCGCACCGAGGGCAACGGCTATCTCGTGGAAAAGGGCCTGGAGGCGGGCGACCGGGTGATTTCCGAGGGAATCATCAAGGTCCGCCCGGGCATGACCGTGACCGTGCGCGGGGACGCCCCCGCCGCCCCGCCCCAGGCGGCCGCGCCCCAGGCCCCGGCCCAGGCGGGCGAGGCCCAGGCCGCCCCGGCGCCCAAGGCGGAGGCCGCGCAATGATCTCGCGTTTTTTCTTAAATCGCCCCATCTTCTCCACGGTCATCTCCCTGGTCATCACCCTGGCCGGGCTGGTGGCCCTGAAGGTGCTGCCCATCGCCCAGTACCCGGACATCATCCCGCCCGAAGTGGCCGTGGCCACCAACTATCCCGGAGCCAGCCCCGAGGTCATCGCGGCCACCGTGGCCGCTCCCCTGGAGCAGCAGATCAACGGCGTGGACGACATGCTGTACATGAAGTCCACCAGCGCCGGCGACGGCTCCATGACCATCTCCGTGACCTTCGCCGTGGGCACCAACCCCGACCAGGCCACCATCAACGTCAACAACCGGGTCCAGTCCGCCCTGACCAGCCTGCCCGAGGAGGTGCGCCGCCAGGGCGTCACCGTCACCAAGCAGTCCTCCAGCATGCTCATGGTCATGTCCATGGATTCCCCTTCCGGCCGCTACGACGCCATCTACCTCAGCAACTACGCCCTGGTGAACGTGCTCGACGAGCTCAAGCGCCTCCCGGGCGTGGGCGACGCCCAAATATTTGGGGCCAAGGACTATTCCATGCGCGTTTGGCTGCGGCCCGACAAGCTGGCCCAGCTCGGGCTCACCCCCGGCGACGTGGCCGGGGCCATCGCCGAGCAGAACGCCCAGTTCGCAGCCGGGCGCATCGGCCAGGAACCCGTGCTGGAGCATGTGGACATCAACTACATGGTCACCACCCAGGGACGCCTGACCACGGCCGAGGAGTTCGAGAACATCATCGTGCGCGCCGACCCCGACGGCTCCGTGCTGCGCGTCAAGGACATCGCCCGGGTGGAGCTGGGGGCCAAGGACTACGGCTTCACGGGCAAGCGCTTCGGCAAACCGGCCGTGCCTCTGGGCGTGTTCCTGGCCCCGGGGGCCAACGCCCTGGACACCGCCGACCGGGTCAAGGCCAAGATGGACGAACTGTCCACGCGCTTCCCCGAGGGCGTCGCCTACGCCATCCCCTACGACACCACCACCTTCGTGCGGGTGTCCATCACCGAGGTGGTGCATACCCTGGTTGAGGCCATGATCCTGGTCTTTTTGGTGGTCTACCTCTTTTTGCAGAACTTCAGGGCCACGCTCATCCCCTGCCTGGCCGTGCCCGTGTCCATCATCGGCACGTTCGCGGGCATGTACGTCCTGGGCTTCACCATCAACACCCTGACCCTTTTCGGCATGGTGCTGGCCATCGGCATCGTGGTGGACGACGCCATCGTGGTTTTGGAAAACGTGGAGCGCATCATGCGCACCAGGGGGCTTGGGCCCAAGGAGGCCACGGCCCGGGCCATGGAGCAGGTCACGGGGCCGGTCATCGCCATCGTGCTGGTCTTGTGCGCCGTGTTCGTGCCCGTGGCCTTCCTGGGGGGCCTCACCGGCGAGATGTACAAGCAGTTCGCCATCACCATCGCCGTGTCCGTGACCATCTCGGGGCTGGTGGCCCTGACGCTCACCCCGTCCTTGTGCGCCCTGTTGCTCAAACCCGGCCACCAGGAGCCCAACCGGGTCTTCCGGGCCTTCAACACCCTGTTCGACCGCATCACCGACGGCTACACCACCGGGGTGCGCTTCCTCATCCGCCGGACCTCCGTGGCCCTGGTTCTTTTCGCGGTCCTGTGCGGCGGGACGTACTGGCTTTTTTCCCACGTCCCCAGCGGCCTCCTGCCCGACGAGGACCAGGGCTACATCCTGGCCCTGACGGTACTGCCCGACGGCGCGTCCCTGGGCAACACCCTGGCCGTCACCGACGCCCTGGACGCCATGCACATGGCCGATCCCGACATCAAGGAGGTCATGACCTTCGCCGGATACGACCTGATAAGCGGCGCCAGCCGGTCCAATTACGGCACCACCTTTCTGCCCATGAAGGACTGGAGCCAGCGCACGAAGCCGGGCCAAAGCTCGTTTGACCTGGTCAAGCGGGTCTTCGGCCGGGGCATGACCCAGCCCAGGGGCTTGGCCCTGGCGTTCAACCCGCCGCCCATTTCCGGCATGAGCAGCACCGGCGGTTTCGAGGCCTTTGTGCAGAGCCGGGGCGAAGGCACGTCCAAGGATCTGGCGGCCATGACCGAAAAGGTCATCGCCGCAGCGGGCAAGCGGCCCGAGCTCGGCCGGGTGTCCACCACCTTCGGGGCCAACGTGCCCCAGATCAAGGTGACCCTGGACCGCCAGAAGGCCAAGGCCCTGGGCGTTACCGTGGACGATGTCTTCGAGGTCATGCAGTCCACCTTCGGGGCCTACTACGTCAACGACTTCAACAAGTACGGCCGCACCTTTCGGGTCATGCTGCAATCCGAGGCCAATTTCCGGGACCGTCCCGAGGACCTGCGCGACGTCTTCGTGCGCACCCAAAAGGGCGAGATGATTCCGCTCACGGCCCTGGTCACGGTGGAGCAGTCCAGCGGCCCCGAGGTCATGGAACGCTACAACGTGTTCCCGGCGGCCAAGCTCATGGGCGACCCGGCCCCGGGCTACAGTTCGGGCCAGGCCCTGGACGCCATGGAGGCCGCCGCCAAAGAGGCCCTGCCCTCGGACTACGCCCTGGCCTGGACCGGCTCGTCCTACCAGGAGCGGGCCATGGCCGGAACATCCACATTGGTGTTCGCCCTGGCCATCGTCATGGTCTTTCTCATCCTGGCCGCCCAGTACGAACGCTGGTCCCTGCCCGTGGCCGTCATCCTGGCCGTGCCGTTTGCGCTTTTCGGCGCGATCCTGGCCACCTGGGGACGCGGGCTGTCCAACGACATCTATTTCCAGGTCGCCCTGGTGACGCTCATCGGCCTGGCGGCCAAAAACGCCATCCTCATCGTGGAGTTCGCGGTCCTGCGCATGAAGCAGGGCATGTCCCTGACCGACGCCGCCACGGAGGCGGCCCGGCTGCGCTTTAGGCCCATCATCATGACCTCCCTGGCCTTCGTCCTGGGCTGCCTGCCCCTGGCCATCAGCTCCGGCGCAGGCGCGGCCAGCCGCCACGCCATCGGCACCGGGGTCATCGGCGGCATGCTCGGGGCCACGTTCATCGCGCCCTTTTTCATCCCGGTCTTTTTCAAGCTCATCATGCAGATCGGCGGCCTTTTCCGCCGAAGCCGCCCGCAGTCTTCCGACACTGCGGGGACATCGTGAGCGCGGCGGGCGGCGGCCCGGGCACGCCCCTGCCCTGCCCCCCGTGCGACCAGAAGACCGCCGGAAAAGGCGACATCATCGACCTTCCGGTATGCACCGCCCGCACCCCGGATGAGCACTTCACCCTCACCCTGCACGAGGTGGCCCGCGGCTGGCGGGCGAAGATCGATGAACAGTTTCGCCCCCTGGGCCTGTCCAGCGCCTCGTGGAGCGTGATCTTCGCCCTGGCCACAGCTGAACGTCCTTTGTCGCAGCGGGAGATCGCCGACCGCATCTTTGTGGAAAGTCCCACGGTGGTGCGGCTCTTGGACCGGCTGGAAAAGCTGGGTTGGGTGCGCCGCGAGCCTTCGCCCCGGGACCGGCGTCGCAACCTCGTGCGCCTGACCGCAAAGATCCTGGAGCACCACGACACCCTGCACGCCATGGCCGAACGCGTGCATAGGGAGGCCCTGACGGGCATCCCCGCAGACAAGCTGGCCGTGGCCTTGGAGGTGCTGGAGATGCTGCGCGGCAGATTGTGTACCTGATCGAGCCCCCGCCCAGTCCCCGCCGTCCCCGTTTTCCCGCCGTCCGTACCCAGTGACCGGCCTCGGCCCCCACCGGGAAGGCGTCCCCCTTTTTCCGCCGACAGCCCTTTGACTTTCCCCTCTGGCGTCCTATTCTCCTAGTAATCCGGTCTGTTTTTTTCGACATTCCGACCCGGCCACTTCTTCACAACGTACCATTTTTGGGGACAGACCCATGCGAAAACCACGCTTTTTCATTGGCTTTTTTGCGGCCATTGTGGCCCTTCTCGCAACCCAAACCGCACCTGCCCAAACGGATACCCCTATGCAAAACACCGAAAAGACCGAAAGCGCCGTCTTCGCCGGAGGCTGTTTCTGGTGCCTGGAGGCGGCCATGGAGAAAAAAACCGGGGTGATCGAGGCCGTCTCCGGCTATACCGGCGGCCATGACCCCGCCCCGACCTACGCCGCCGTGTCCACTGGGAAAACCGGCCATGTGGAGGCGGTTCGCGTGGTCTACGACCCCGCGAAAATCTCCTATGAGGACTTGGTCCGCATCTTCTTCAAAAACATCGACCCCACGGACCCGGGCGGACAGTTCGCCGACCGGGGGTCGCAATACCGCACGGCGATCTATTCCGCCGACGAGAACCAGAAGCGGATCGCCGAAAACGTCCGCGACGCCATGGCCGCCTCGGGGCGGTTCAAAAAGCCCCTGGACGTGCCCATCCTGCCCGTGGCCCCGTTTTATCCGGCCGAGGAGGAACACCAGAACTACTATTCCAAACATGCCGTGAGCTACGGCAACTACCACCGCTATTCCGGGCGCGGACCCTACCTGGACTCGGTCTGGGGCAAAGACGCTACGGACGCGCCGGTCGCGCCTGTCACTCCGGTCGCGCCGACCGCGCCGGACACACCCGCCCCGAACGCAGACGCGCCGTCCGTCGGCTACGTCCGGCCGGGCGACGGCGAACTTCAAAAGCGCCTCTCGCCTCTGGCCTTTGAGGTCACCCGCAAGGCGGGCACCGAACCGGCCTTCGGCAATCCCTACTGGAACGAGAAGCGGCCGGGCATCTACGTGGACGTGGTGTCCGGGGAACCGCTTTTCAGCTCCGCCGACAAGTTCGATTCCGGCACCGGCTGGCCGAGTTTCACCCGGCCCCTCGCCCCTGGGGCTGTGGCCGCCCAGTCGGACGCCAGCCACGGCATGGCCCGCACCGAGGTCCGAAGCTCCCTGGCCGACTCCCATCTGGGGCATGTGTTCGACGACGGCCCCCGCCCCTCGGGCCAGCGGTATTGCATCAATTCGGCGGCGCTGCGCTTCATCCCCCTGGAGGAGATGGAGAAGGAAGGTTACGGCGCGTTCATTGAGCAGGTACAGGGGGCAGGAAAGTGATCAGATCCACTTCTTCCACTTGAAAAGGCCGAAAAGCCCGCCGGACATGCACAGCATGATCCCGATGGCCATGGGATAGCCCAGGGGCCACTTGAGTTCCGGCATGATCTCGAAATTCATGCCGTAGACCCCGGCCACGAAGGTCATGGGCATGAAAAGCGTGGAGATGAGCGTTAAGACCTTCATGATGGCGTTTAAACGGAAGCTGATGGTGGACAGATAGATGTCCACCATACCGCCGACAATGTCCAAAAGGCCCTCCACCGTGTCCATGATCTGGATGACGTGCTCGTAGAGGTCGCGGTAGTACAGCCTGGTCTGGGGGGAGAGCAGGTCGCTTTCTCCCTCGGCCAGCCGGGACACCACCTCGCGCAGGGGCCAGACGCCCTTGCGCAGGTAGATGGTCTCCCGTTTGAGCTTGTGGATGGTCTCCAGATCCGCCGGTTCGGGATCGGCCAAAAGCTTGTCCCCCAGATCCTCGATGTCCTCGCCCACCTTCTCCAGGCACACGAAGTGCTCGTCCACCAGGGCGTCGAGCAGGGCATAGAGCAGATAGTCCGCGCCCATGCCCCGTATCCTGCCCCGTCCGGCCTGGATGCGGGTCCGCACCGACTCGAAAGGCGCGACCTCGCCCTCCCGGAAGGTGGCCAGCATGTTCTTGCCCAGGATGAAGCTGACCTGGCTCTCGGCGAGCTCCGTAGACCCGGTTTCATAGCGCCAGGCCTTGGCCACCATGAACAGGTAGTCGTCCATGTCCTCAAGCTTGGGGCGCTGGCCCACCTGGACGATGTCCTCCAGGATGAGCGGATGCACTCCGAAAAGCGCCCCCACACGGCGGATCTCGTCGGCCTGTCCCAGCCCGGCCACATCGATCCAGACCTTTTCATCCTGGCCTCCCTGGGGCGTCACGGAGGGTTCGCCGCCGAGATGGGTGCTGGTCACGACGCCCCCCGGGCCGTAGGCCAGTGTGGTCACCATGGTCTGGGCCGTCGGCGCGTCGCCGGTGTACTCCAGGGCGTCCAGGGGTTTTCCGGCCTGGCGGGACATGGTTTTCAAACGATGGCGCATAGTCTTTCCCCTTTCGCCGCAAGCGGGCGCATCTGTGTCCGGTTTCGGCATGGCGCACAAGATGCGCCCCGCTGTCAAGCGCTTCCGGCGTATGCCGGGCAACGGCGTCCGTGGACAAGACTCCTGGCGGCGAATCGCGAAACGCACAAATCAATCAAAACGCAACCCGCATCGACCGCTTAAGAGTGCAGGACCGCCCCGGGAGGCGCTCCTCACCCGCCCGGGTGCATAAACCCCTTGCCTGGCCCGGGAATATGGGGTAGTTGCCCATTTGTCATGAGAATGGAAATCATTATTGTATTCGACATAGCGACGCCGACCGCTCCGGAAAGCCCCGTCCCGAGCCCTTCGCCCGTCCCCCGCAAACGCCCCTAAACCCTGCACCTCAGGATCTTTTTCAAGCGCCATGCACGCCACAGCCACCCTTCGCATCACCCACGCCCTGCCCGGACGCCTGCGCCTGAGACTGCGCCCGGCATCGCTTCTGTCCACGGCCACGGCCGCCTGCGCCGACATCCCGGGCGTCCTCGACACCCGCAGCAACCCGGCCTGCGCCTGCCTGGTGGTGCGCTACGACCCGGCCAAAACAGCCCAGGACGCTGTCCTGGCCGCCGTGCGGGCCATCCTGCCCGCGACCGGACGGCCGACGGAAAAAATCGCCCCGGCCGCTGCGTCTTCGGCCTGCGCCTGCGGCTGCCCGGAAAAGAAACATCCCGGGGTGGGCCGCCAGTTGGTGCGCTTTTTGTCGCTGACCGGGGTCATGGGCTACGTCTTCGTCCGGGAGGTGCTGCTCAAATCCGCCGTGACCCAGACCGTGTTTTCCCCCCTGGGGCTGGCGGCCCTGATCGCCGCCGCGCCGCTTCTGCGTGAATCCCTGCGCCACGCCAGGCAGAAACGCTTCACCATGGAGGGCTTTCTGGCCGCCGGGTGCGTGGCTGCGGCCGCCGCCGGACAGGCGGTCACAGCCCTGGAGATTTTGTGGATCCACAGCGGCGCAGAGACCCTCAAGGCCTACATCGCCGAGCGTTCCCGGCGCTCCATCTCGGCCATTTTGGATCTCACGGCCAAAAACACCTTCATCCTGGCCGGCGAGGTGGAGGTGGAGGTGCCGGTGTCGGCGGTCAGGCCGCGCGACATCGTGGTCCTGCATACCGGCGAAAAAATCTCCGTGGACGGGCTGGTGGTCTCGGGCGAGGCCCTGGTGGACGAATCCCCCATCACCGGCCGGGCCGAACCCGAACACCGCACAACCGGCGACAAGGTGTTCGCCGGGGCCTACGTGCGCCAGGGCATCCTCCATGTCCGGGCCGAGTGCGTGGGCGACGGCACCTATCTGGCCCGGATCATGCGCCTGGTGGAAGACTCCCTGGAAAACAAGGCCGACATCGAGTCCACGGCCGACGACCTGGCCCGCCGACTCTTAAAGATCGGCATGTGGTCCACCCTGGGCACGCTGGTCGTAACCGGCAGCCTGTGGCGGGCCTTCACCGTGCTCTTGGTCATGGCCTGCCCCTGCGCCACGGTGCTGTCGGCCTCGACCGCCGTCAGCAGCGCCCTGGCTGCGGCGGCCAAACGCGGCATCCTCATCAAGGGCGGCCGCTACCTGGAAGAGGTCGGCAAGGCCGAGGTGGTCTGCTTCGACAAAACCGGCACCCTGACCACCAACCAGCCGCGCATTGAAGAAATCCTGAACTTCTCCGGCCTCTCCGAGGACGAGCTGTTGCTGTGGGCCTATTCGGCGGAGATGCACAACCACCACCCCCTGGCCCTGGCCATCAGGCACGAGGCGGTCTCCCGGGGCATCGACCCCCTGTCGCACATCGAATGCGACTTCACCCTGGGCAAAGGGGTCAAGGCCCTCATCGGCCACGACGTCATCCGCCTGGGCAACCAGCGTTACCTCGACGAATCCGGCATCGCCACGTCCCAGGTGCAGGCCCGGGTCCGGCCCCTGGCCGACCGGGGCCTGACGGTCATCTACCTGGCCAAAAACGACGCGGTGTTGGCCGCCCTGGGATTCGCCAACGAGCTTCGGCCCGACGCGGAAACGACCGTGGCCGAGCTCACCCGCACCGGCGTCTCCCAGGTGGCCCTGGTCACCGGGGACACGGAAAATACCGCCCTCACCCTGTGCCGGACACTTCACATCGACCAATGCCGCCACAGCGTGCTGCCCGAGCAGAAGGCGGACATCGTACGCGAACTGCAGGACGGCGGCCGCCGGGTGATCATGGTCGGCGACGGCATCAACGACGCCCTGGCCCTGGCCGAGGCCGACATCGGCATCGCCATGAGCGCCGGGGGCTCGGATGTGGCCATCGAGGCCGCCGACATCGCGTTGGTGAAGGACGATCTGGCCGACATCCTCTACGTGCGGGACTTAAGCCGCCAGACCCTGCGCGTGGCCCGCCAGAACTTCTGGATCGCCACCTCCACCAACCTGGGCGGGGCCCTGGCCGGGGCCCTGGGGGTTTTGTCGCCGGTGGCCGCCGGGCTCATCCACATCGTACACACCCTGGGGGTTTTGGCCAACTCCTCCCGGCTTCTGGCCCATCGCCCGCCTGCGCTGGCGGCCGGATCGGCCGCTGCGACACCGGCCATGACGGGCGACCTCCCCGGGCGTTCGAAGCAATAAATGAGAATGGAACCTACTTTCACTTGCATGGAATACGCCGCCCTTCCCGGACCTGTCCGGCCCGGACCAGGCCAGGCCAGGCCAGGCCAGACCAGGACGGTGAAACAGGCGGAGGAGGAGCACACACAGCCATGCCCATCCACGAGATGTTGGAACTGCGCCGGTTCATCACCGTGGCGCATCATGTGCCCGGACGCATCCGGCTCAAACTCGACCCGGCCGTCCGGTCCCACCCCAAGGCCATGGCCCTGGCGGCCCTGGCCGACACAGGCGACGGCGCCTTTCGCGCCCGGCTCAACGTTCTGGCCCGGTCCCTGGTCCTGGAATACGACCCGGATCGCATTGACCCCAGGCTCTTGGAGGATTTTTTCACCGTGGCCGACCCGCAGGAAGCGGCCGACTTGGCGAAAGATCTGTCCGAAGCCTTCGGCCTGACACCCAACGCGTAGAGGAGATCGAGAATGGAAAACACACCGTATCAGGAAGGGTTCGTCCCGGCCTACGCCGCCTCCGGCATGCCCATGCCCGCAGGCGCAATGGCCGGATATGCGCCCGGGGCGGAGCACGGCGGCGAGGCCGCCGATTACGCCGGTTACGCCGGTTACGCCGGTTATGGCAGTCCCGCCGCCCCCATGGGGCCGCTTGCAGCGCCGTCGGAAGGCCCGGCCATGACGGCGGCCGCCGCCGAACCCTGCGCCGAACCCCGTAGCGAAACTGACGAGGGGCAAAACAAGTACCAGTACATGGGCCGGAAACCGGCCCAAAACCCTGCCCAGGACGCGGCCTCGGCCCCGTCGGCCCCTGCCGCCGCCCAGGGCCCCAGTGGCTACGTCGCCCAGGGCCCCAGCGGCTACGCCAAGGGATATTTCCAGCCTGCCTCGGGGGAAAACGGCCAAAAACCTCAGGCCGCGCCGGGCGCGCCGGCCGAACATGTCTGCTCCTGCGGCGGCCACGAGGCGCAGGCCCCGGGCAAGCCCGAGGCCGTCCCGGGCGCGCAATACGCTGCGCCACAGGGACCGCAATACGGCCCGCAGTACGCCGCTCCTCAGGGACCGCAGTCCGCCCCCCAGCAGGGCGCACAGCATGCCGCCCCCCAGGGACCGCAGTATGCCGCGCCACAGGGACCGCAGTACGCTCCCCAGCAAGGCGCGCAATATGCCGCGCCTCAAGGCCCGCAGTATGCCGCCCCTCAGGAACCGCAGTACGCCCCACAGTTCGGCGCGCAATACGCCGCTCCCCAAGGCCCGCAGTACGCCCCCGGGCCGGAGGCCGCCGCGCCCCACGAGCAGGAAGAGGGCGAGGGCAAAAAGGGCCACTGCCACGGCCATGGCGGACACGAGCAACAGGAGCAGCAGGCCCAGCCCGGCTTTTTCGGCTTTCCCGGCTTCGGCGGCCTGGGCGGCTTCACCGGTGCGGCCGGTTCTCCCGGCGAAGATCCCAAGCACCTGGAATACCGCTACGGCCAGATGATGGAGCTGTGCAACGACATCATGCAGGGCAAGGCCGATCCCTCCAAGATCGCCGCCTTTTTGACCTCCACCGGGGCCCATTTCTGGAAAGGGGCCGTGGTGGGCGCGGCCGTGACGTTTCTTCTCACCAACAGCGCCGTGAAGTCCGCCCTGGGCGACACCTTCTCGACCATTTTCAGCGCGGCCAAGGGCGGCGAATAGCCGGTTTTCCCCAACCCCGGCGGGCCTTCGGGCCGCGCCGCAACCAACCCGCAAAAAAAGGAATCCCGCCATGCATATCCAGCAGAAAGAACAGACCTATCCCCTGCGCCAGACCGCCCTGCCCGTGGGGGCCATCACCGCCATGGGCGCGGCCGGGGCCATCATCGGCGGCACGGCGGCCGCCGCCAAGGATCTGCGCCAGGTCAAGAACGGCGACATGACCCGCGAGGCCGCCGCCGGACACATCCTCAAAGAGGCCCTGGGCAGCGGCCTGGCCACCGCCGCCGGGGCCGTGGCCGGAACGTTTTTCCGCACCAACATCCTGGGCCTGGCGGCCATGGCCGTGGTGGGCGTGGGAACCAAGTATCTCTACGACGGCGTGGCCGGGCTGGCCGCCGAAAAGGCCAAGTCTGCCGCCAAGACCGTGGCCAAGACCGTGACCAAGGCCGCCGCCAAGGCGGAGACCACGAAACCGGCCAAGGCGTAGCGCCGCGACCGGAAACGCCCGCCCGGCGTTTTCGGACGCACCAGCCATGGTCTTACGCGGCCAGCCGCCTGCCGTCCGTCGTCTCCGGCCGGTCACCGCCGCATAAAAGGAGCGTACACCCATGTCCCATACCCCGAAATATCCCCCTGACGGCGGATACCCCACGTCCACGGGCACGGCGGGCTATCCGTCCACCGGCGCCCTCAGCCAGGGCTGGTTCGCTGTCTCCGATCCCGGCTACATCAAGGGCGCCCTGCTCGGCGCAGGCCTGACCTACATCCTGACCAACCAAAAGGTGCAACGCGCCCTGGTCAAGGGCGTGGTGACGGTCTGGACGGCGGTCCAGGGCGGCATCGAAGAGGTCAAGGAACAAATCCACGATGTGAAAGCCGAAATGAGCATGAAAGGCGATGCGGACAAAACCTGACACCACACGCGCCAAGCGTGAACTGGCCAAGGTCGGCATGGCCGTCTCCCTGGGCACGCTTCTGGCCACGGGTTTCATGGAGCGCATGGGCGGCCAGTCCGGACAGGCGGTGCGCAACGTGCACCTGGCCTCCGGACTGGCGCTTGTGGGCTTCTCCTACTGGCATTGGAGCCTGTACCAACGCAGCGCCGATTCCCGGGGACATCGCGCATGAAAAAAACTCCCGAACGCATGGCCGTCGGGACGGATGTGGGGCGCTTCCGGGCGGCCCACGTCCTGCCCCGCCGGGTCCGGTTCACCTCGCCGGTTTTTGGCGATCCCGGATTTGACGGCGCCTATTTCCAGGCCTTGGTGGAGGCTGTGCCCGGGGTGGACGAGGCCCGGGTCAATGTCCGGGGCAGGGCCCTGGTGGTGGCCCATGACGGCCGCGCCGACACCTGGGACCGTCTGGCCGCACGCCTGCGCGACATCCCGGCCGAGGCCTGGCGCGGCGGACGTCCGGCCGAGTCGCGCATGACCCTGGGCGACGTGGGATCCAAGGCCTTCATGACCCTGGCCGCCGGAACCCTGGCCTTTCCGGCCAGGGCCGCCGTGGGCTGGGCCCTGGGGCTGCCGACCATCGCCGAAGGGGTCCACGCCCTGCTCACCCGGGGGCTCAAGGTCGAGGTGCTGGACGGGGCGGCCATCGCCATGTCGCTTGTGCGCGGCCATTATTTCACGGCCGGGGCCATCACCACGCTTCTGGCCCTGGGCCGCTACCTGGAAGACAGCACGGAGAAGCGCTCAACGGCCCTGCTCAAAGGGCTTTTGCGCCCCCAGGCCGAAACCCTGTGGGTGGTGCGGGGCGGCGTGGAGAGCGAGATCCCGGCCGCCCAGGTCCAGGTGGGCGACGTGGTGGTCTGCGGGGCCGGGGAGCTCGTCCCCATCGACGGGGTAGTGTCCGAAGGCGAGGCCTCGGTCAACCAGAGCTCCATCTCCGGCGAATCCGTGCCCGTGCATAAAAAACCCGGCGACGAGGTCATCTCCGGGTCCGTGGTCGAGGAAGGCCGACTTCTCATCGCCGTGGACCGGGTGGGTTCCGAGACCTCCCTGGCCCGCATCAGCCGGTTCATCGAGCAGTCGCTGCGCAGCAAATCCAAGACCCAGACCAAGAGTTCCGAACTGGCCGACAAGCTGGTGCCCCTGACCCTGTCCCTGGCCGGGATCAAGCTTCTCACCTCCCGGGACATGAACCAGGCGGCCTCGGTGCTTACCGTGGATTTTTCCTGCGCCGTCAAGCTGGCCAGCCCCGTGGCCGTGCGCTCGGGCATGTACGCCGCAGGCAAGGCCGGGGTGCTCTTAAAGGGCGCCTCCGCCCTGGACGCCCTCTACGACGTGGACACCATCGTTTTCGACAAGACCGGCACCCTGACCACAGGCGACATCGCAGTCACGGACCTGTTCCCCGCAAACGGCCTGACCCCGGAGGAGCTTTTGCGCCTGGCGGCCGGGGCCGAGGAGCACTACGACCATCCCGTGGCCCGGGCCGTGGTGCGCGAGGCCAAGGCCAGGAATCTTCCCCTGCCGCCGATCAGCCGGGTGGACTTCATCGTGGCCCACGGCGTGTCGGCGGCCATCGACGGCCAAAACGTGCTTGTCGGCAGCCATCATTTCATCGCCGAGGACGAGGGCGTGCCCTGCCAGGACATGGACGACACGGCCCACACCCTGCGCAGCCAGGGCAAATCGCTTTTGTACGTGGCCCGGGAGGGAAGCCTCGTGGGATTGATCGCGCTTCGCGACGATCCCCGGCCCGAGGCCGGGGAGGTGCTTGACGCGCTCAAGGCCGCAGGCATCAGCCGGGTGGTGGTCTTGACCGGCGACCACCGGGAGACGGCCAACGCCCTGGCCCGGCAACTGCCCCAGATCGACGAGGTCCATTTCGAACTCAAACCCGAGGACAAGGCGGCCATGGTGGCCAGGCTCAAGGAATCGGGCCGCACCCTGGCCTACGTGGGCGACGGGGTCAACGACGCGCCCGCGCTTATGACCGCGCATGTGGGCATCTGCATGCCAAAGGGCGCGGACCTGGCCCGGGAGGCGGCCCAGGTGCTGCTTTTGAGCGAGAGCCTGTTCGCCCTGCCCGTGGCCAAGGAAGCGGCCATGCGCACCAACACCATCGTCAAACGCTGCTTTTATTCCACCATCGGGCTCAATTCGCTGATCCTGTTTCTGGCCGGATCGGGGCTTTCCCCCCTGGCCTCGGCGCTTTTGCATAACGTGAGCACCGTGGGCATCCTGGGCTATGCGGCCGCAGCCGCCGGACGTCCGCTTCCGGGCGCGAAACTGGCGGAACGTTCGAGTCATTCCACCGAGGAGGCGGCATGTTGACCCCCCTGACCAAGGCCCCATTGGGAATTCCCATGGCCGTTTATAAAGTCGTGGGCCGGGGTTTCGGCGAACGCATGGCCCGTTTGGGAGTGTTCGTGGGCACCACGCTTACCCGCCTGGGCGACGCCGTGAGCGTTTCGCCGGTCAAGGTGCGCGGGCCGTTGGGGGAGGCGGTCTTAAGCGGCTCCTGGGCGGCCAAGATGGTGGTGCATTTGGACGACGACCGCCGCCTGCCGCTTCTGGAATGCTCCCCGGGCGAGACCGGCCATGTGGAGGGCATCACCGGCCAGGACCGGGTCGCCGAGTCCATGGCCGCGTTGGGGCTGCGGGAAAACGACCGCATCACCTTCGTGCGCCGCCTGCCGCCCATGGCCTACAACGCCCTGGCCGACGGCACGTCCCGGGTGCGCCTGGGCGAGGGTATGGCCTCCAAGCTTTTGGGGCAGACCCCAAGCGGGCTGGTCCAGTTTTGCGGGGTGGGGGTCGGCGAGGACTTCACGGTCACGGAGATCCTGGCCGGGGAAAACGCCCGGCAGACCTTCGATTCCCTGGGCATCCGCCCCGGTACGCGGCTTGTCCTGCAAAATGTCACCGCCGGACAGGTCATGCGCCTGGCCCGGCACAATCCCGTGGTCTGCGCCACCAGCGACGGGCTGCGCCTCTATTTCCAGGAAAAGGACGCCGACCGGATCATGGCCGCGCCCCGGGAGTAGGCCCCAGATAACGACCCAACACACCGTCATTCCTCGCGTTCCTCAATAGACGTACATCTCTTTGTTTCTTTGCACGCCGTCCGGCGGCCGGGAAAACCGGCCCCGGGCGGCGGTCTCACTTCCACGCTACGAGACGCGCGTCTTTGCCCCGAATCCATAGGGGAAATCCCTGATATAGTGGGGGATCGACCTCATGGACGTTCCCCCTCCCGACCACTATTCATATTTTTGGATGATTCCGATTTCTTACCTCTTCCCCGCAACCAGGCGGAAAAATGAGACAGACCCGCTCCCAAAACAGCCGTCGCGGCGCCGCCGTCGTGGAGATGGCCCTTCTTTTGCCGGTGCTGTTGACGGTCGTTTTCGGCATCGCGGATTATGGGCGTTTTTTCTTCATCCGCTCGGCCGTCACCGCTGCGGTTGCTGACGCCGCCCGAATGGCGGTGTTGCCAGCAGTCACCACCGAGGACATCACCCAGGCCGTGGGAGAGGATCTGGCTGGCCCCATTACCCACGACTCCGGTGGAAACGCCTTGATCAGCGTCGTCCCCGAAGTGCGCCTGCCCGGCGACACGGTCACCGTCACCGCGACCCTGCCCTTCCAGGCCCTGATCCTTCCGGCCTTCCTAGGGACACGGCTGTTTCCCCAAACCGTCACGGCATCGGCCACCATGACCATGGAGCCATGAACATGAAGCCCCTTAACGCAGCACGCCGGGATGCGCGCGGTTCCATCAGCGTGGAATTGGCCCTTCTCCTGACCTTCGTGCTGATGCCGTTGCTCGTGGGAGTCATCGATTTCGGACAGTTGCTGCACGCCCAGAACGTCATGACCCGCGCCGCCCGGGAAGGGGCCATCGCCGCCTCCAGGAACATGGACATCGAGGACGCGGTGAACCGGTATGTGCAAAACGCTGGATATGACGCCTCCCGCGCCCGCATCGACACGGAAGGCTCCCGGGAGTCCTCCGAACCGGTCACCGTGACCATCACCTACGACACCTCGGCCTTGGTGATCATCCCCTGGGCGGACATCAACCGAAACATGTCCCGCGTGGTCACTTCCGCCACCACCCAGCAGCTCTATTGACAGGAGACCAGACATGCCCCTCCGGAATACCTCCGCACCATCCCGGCAACGCGGCTCGGTCATCGTCTTCGGAGCCCTGTCCCTGGTGTTTTTGGCCGGAATGGCCACGTTGGGCGTGGATTACGGTTTTTTGCAATACAAGCGCAGCCAGCTCCAAAACGCCGCTGACGCCGCCGCCCTGTCCGGGGCAGCCGAACTCTTGCGATCCGGGGGGAACCTGAGCGCCGCCACGGAGACGGCGGTTCGATTCGGACAGGCGAATCTCGGCGACCTGGACAGACCATCCGTTGCGGTAACAGACGGCGATGTGGCGTTCTACCAGGGAGAGGCCTTGATCGAGGCAGGTCCGGCCGACACCGTGGGAGTCCGTGTCGGGCGAACCCTGGCCCGGGGCAATGCCGTGGACATGTTCCTGGCGCCGGTCCTGGGGTGGAACACCCAGGATCTGTCGGCCACGGCCAGGGCGTCCCTGTTCTGCTCGAACCAAACGCACTGTCTCAAGCCCTTCTCGCCTCCCGCCAAATTCACCTGGGACGACTCCTGCGATCCGAACGTCAGGTTCCGCGACAACGGGGCCTTCGATCCCTCAAGCGTCTGCGAAACGGCTTCGGTGGTGGTCCTCGGCTACGGCCCCGGCGACCTGGGAACCCGGATCACCCTCAAGCTCGGAGATGCCTCGGACACCGTCGTCCCTGGCCACTTCAATCCCGTGGACTACCCCGCCGTCAACCGGGGGACGCCGGAATCAGGGGCCTCCATCTACCGGCTCAATATCGCCGGATGCCTGGGCTCCAACAATACGGTGGTGGGCGTGGGAGACGAATTGCAGATCGAACCCGGCAATATGGTCGGCCCCACCCGCCAGGGGTTGGACGACGTTTTCGCCGCAGACCCGGACGCTGCATGGGACGCCGAGTCCAAGGCCATCACCGGCAGCCGGTTCTCGGACCCCATGAAAAGCCCCCGGGTGGCGCTGATCCCCTTCTATGACCCGTCCCGTCCCCAGATGTCGGGTCGCAACACCATCTTCGTCTACCAACTGGGGGCGGTATTCATCGAGTCCCTGGACAATCGCGGCAACGTATCCGGGCGGTTCCTGCGGTCCATGGCCGTCAACCCGCACCGCAATCCGGGATCGCCCTGCACAACGGATTCCGTGGCCCTTTTCGGGGTGGGCCTGGTCAAGTAAGACGAGGGGGGCCATTGCCCTCCCTCGCCGGTCGCGCCTGACCAGAACGTTTCTGGAGCGCGCCAAGCACGGCCCCCAAGAGCGCCCCGGCGGGGACCGTCACCCATCCGGCGTAATACAGGCTCAGCGCGCCCATGCCCGCCGCGATGGCCAGGCTTTTAAACAACAGCCCCGGCCCGGCAGGCATCCCGGCCAGGATGCCCTGCACCCCCTCCACCGCAGACAGAAAGACCGAACACACGGCCGGGGCCGCAACGCCCACCGCCGCCCCGGCCACGGCCCCGCGAAAAAATCCTGGCCGGGCGGCGACCATGCTGCGCCATACCACATACCCCGTGGCGAACGCTGCGGCCGCGCCATACAGCCACATGGTCCGCGCCGCGCCCGGAGACGCCAGGCTGTCGGCAAAGGCCCCGACGACCAGCCCGGCCGGGGCGCAGGCCGCGCCCATGGCCAGGCTGCGCCGGGAAAGCGACGTGGCGGAACGCCTGCTCGTCCCGTCCGTGATATGCCCGGAAGGAATCATCCTTTCCCTGTTGCTGCCCTGCTCCATGTTCTTCCACCTTTGAGAGACGCCCTTGGACCGGAACCACCGATCCGCAAGGAACCGAAAAAGGTTCACACCACCAGGCACTCCTGGTATCATGGCCCCCAATCCCAAGCCAGCACTGCAACCCCGCCCCCCCGTGCAAGGAGCCTCCATGCTGGACACGATCCTGGCCTTTCTGGCCTCGCGCGACCTGGGCGTCCTGGCCACGACAGACGCCGCCGCGCCCCATTGCTCGCTGATGGCCTACGTCATGGCCCCGGACGGCCACATCTGCATGGCCACCCTGCCGGACACCCGCAAATGGCGAAACGTCCGGGACAATCCCGAGGTGAGCCTGCTTGTGGACAACCGGGAGTTGCTGCCGGCCCTGGGCCGCGAGGCCCTGACCGCCGTGACCGTGACCGGCCGCCACGCCCCCTTCCCGGACCCGGCGGGCGAGGCCGCCGCCAAACGTCTGCTGGCCGAACGCCACGGGCCTCTCGGCGGCATCCTCACCCGGCCCGAGGCCCGGGTCATCCGCATCCGGCCGACGGCCTACCAGATCGTGGAGGGCCCGGTGCGGTCCCAGGTGGTGGCTGCCGCGCCGTGAGGGGATCGCCCGGCATGACGCCGGGCACAGGCGACACGGACAGAACCCTGCAAAACGTCCTGCCGCAACGCGCGTCCTCTCGACAACGCGCCGGACAGACTGTGAGGTACGCATGGATTCCCTGCTCGACAAGCACTGGCACCACCTGTCCCCCGAAGAGGTCATGGACCTGCTCGGCACGGACCCGCAAAAAGGCCTGGACATCCTGGAGGCCAAACGCCGCCAAGCCGAATTCGGGGCCAACGTCCTGACCGGCAGGCCCGGCAAGACCGCCCTGGAACGCCTCCTGCTCCAGTTCCACCAGCCCCTGGTCTACATCCTCATCGTGGCCGCCATCGTCACCGCCGTGCTCGGCGAATGGGTGGACGCCTGGGTCATCTGCGGCGTGGTGCTGGTCAACGCCGTGGTGGGCTACGTGCAGGAGGCCAAGGCCGTCAAGGCGTTGGCCGCCCTGTCCGCCACCATGACGGGCGAGGCCACCCTGGTGCGCGGCGGCAAGACCGCCCGGGTGGACGCGGCCATCCTCGTGCCCGGGGACGTGCTCGTCATGCGCTCGGGCGACAAGGCGCCCGCCGACGTGCGCATCGTCTGGTCCCGGGAACTGCGGGTGGACGAATCCTCCCTGACTGGCGAATCCCTGCCCGTGGAGAAAAGCCCGGCCGCCACAGCCCGGGAGGCGGTCCTGGCCGAGCGCACAGGCATGGCCTATGCAGGAACCCTGGTGGCCTACGGCCAGGGTCTGGGCGTGGTCACGGCCACCGGCGGCCGCACGGAGTTGGGGCGTATCGCCGGTCTCGTGGAGGCCGCCGAGGAACTGGAAACCCCCCTGACCCGCAAGATCGCGACGTTCAGCCATGTGCTCCTGGCGGTCATCCTGGTCTTGGCCGCTGTGACCTTTTTCATCGGCATTCTGCGCGGCGAACCCGCCTCGCACATGTTCATGGCCGCCGTGGCCCTGGCCGTGGGGGCCATCCCCGAGGGGCTTCCGGCCGCCATGACCATCATCCTGGCCGTGGGCGTGTCGCGCATGGCCGCCCGCAAGGCCGTCATCCGCAAGCTCCCGGCCGTGGAGACCCTGGGCGGGGTCACGGTGGTGTGCTCGGACAAAACCGGCACCCTGACCGAAAACCAGATGACCGTGCGCGAAATCTTCGCCGGAGAACAATACGCCGAGGTCACCGTCGCAGGCTATTCCCTGGTCGGGGACATCGTCCCCCACAACGCCGGACAGGACAACCGCGCCCTGGACCGGTGCCTGCTAGCCGGACTGTTGTGCAACGACGCGACCGTGGAGCCGGGCGAGGACCGTCCCGCCGTCCAGGGCGATCCCACCGAGGCGGCGCTTGTCGTGGCCGCCGCCAAGGGCGGGCTGACGCCCGACACGGCCAGGGCCGATTATGCGCGCATCGACACCCTGCCCTTTGAATCCGAGCACCAGTACATGGCCACCCTGCACCAGACCGGCGACACCCGCACGGCCTTCGTAAAGGGCTCGGCCGAACAAATCCTGGCCCGCTGCGACACGGTCCTGGGTCCGGACGGCGTCCCCAGCCCCTTGGACAGGGAGGCGATGTCGCAGGCGGTGGACGCCATGGCCGCCAAGGGATTGCGCGTCCTGGCCCTGGCCGAAAAGGCCATGCCCGGGGACGCCAGCCAGGTCGGACATGGGGATGTGGCCTCGGGGGCGGTATTTTTGGGATTCCAGGGCATGCTCGATCCGCCCCGGCCTGAGGCCGTCGCCGCCGTGGCCGCCTTCCGGAAGGCCGGGGTGCGGGTGAAGATGATCACCGGCGACCATGCCGTGACCGCCGTGGCCGTGGGCAACATGCTGGGGCTGGGCGTTGACGTGTGCCGGAACGATCCGGCCTGCAAGGCCCTCACCGGGGCGCAACTGGCGGCCATCGGCGACGAGGAGCTGATTGAGCGGGTGCAGGAAACCTCGATCTTCGCCCGGGTGTCGCCGGAACAAAAGCTGCGGCTGGTCATGGCCCTCCAGGCCCGGGGCGAGGTGGCGGCCATGACCGGCGACGGCGTCAACGACGCCCCGGCCCTCAAACAGGCCAACATCGGGGTGGCCATGGGCCGTTCCGGCACGGACGCGGCCAAGGAGGCGGCGGACATGGTGCTCACCGACGACAACTTCGCCACCATCGCCGCCGCCGTGGAGGAAGGCCGGGGGGTCTTCGACAACCTGATCAAGTTCATCGTCTGGACCCTGCCCACCAACCTGGGCGAGGGCTTGGTGATCCTGGCCGCATTCGTCTTCGGCGCGGCCCTGCCCATCCTGCCGGTGCAGATCCTGTGGATCAACATGACCACGGCCGGATGCCTGGGACTCATGCTGGCCTTCGAGCCCAGGGAGCCCGGGATCATGGATCGCCCGCCGCGCAACCCGGGCAGGCCCATTCTGGGGGCCTATCTGGCCGGGCGGATCGTCCTGGTCGGGGTTCTCCTGCTGGTGGCCTCCTTCGGGCTGTTCGAATGGGAACTGGCCCTGGGATCGAGCCCCGAGGCGGCGCGAACCGTGGCCGTCAACGTGTTCGTGATGGCCGAGGCGGTCTACCTCTTCAACGCCCGATCCTTTTTCCGCTCGCCCTTCGCCATCGGCTTTTTCGGAAACCCCTACGTCATCGGCGGGGCCGTTCTCATGGCGGCCTTGCAACTGCTCTACACCTATGCGCCGGTGATGCACTCGCTTTTTGGCAGCGCCCCCATCGGCCTTACGGCCTGGGGCAAGATCGCGGCGGCGTCTGTGGCGGTGTTTTGCATCGTGGAGTTGGAAAAGAAGCTACGCCGGGTTACGGCGATCTAGGGCCGTGGCGTCTTTTACGCCGCGAGCCATGAAAAACGCCCCGGGCAGGCGAATCTCCCCGGGGCGTGGCGGCCTTGCACCGAGCGTCGCGCCCGGTCATTCTTCCTGAAGCAACAGGGAATTGGCCCCCTCGATCCCTCCGGAAGCGGCGTCCCCCGTGAAATCCACGCCCCAGACGTTGCCGGTGGTGATGCTGTAGTTGGTGGACGTAGCCGTGGTCGCCTGCTGGGAGGTGAACGTGTATCCGGCCTTGGCGACATTGATGGTATAGGTCGAGGCGGACGGAACCTTGCTCAGGGCGTAGATGCCCTTGGCGTCGGTGGTGTCGGTGTAGGTTCCGCCGCCGGTGCGGGTGGCGGTGACCGTGGCCCCGGCAATGGGCGTGCCCGAGGAATTCGTGACCCGGCCGCTTACGATTTCGCCGGTTCCCGTGACATAGACATTGTAGATGCACTTGTAGACGGAATTGAAGTTGTAATACGTGGTGTCGATGGTCGGCAGATTGTACCAGAGATCGTCGCTTCCGGCCCATCCCATATTCAGGTGATGGTATAACGTGGAGGAATCATAGCCGTAGCCGTCGCCGACGATGGCATGCCCCCCGTCGCCGGTGATGCCGAAAAGCACCGGATATCCGGCGTCCAGGTTGGGATTGGACATGGCGTTGCGGTTGGCTGTCGGCAGGTTGGAACCGGAATTATATCCTGCCACGGCATTACTGTAGGAGAACGTGTTCCTAAACGCGCTTGCGGCCTTCAGCGTGTCCGTCCCGGAACTTCCGGAAGTGTAGTCCATGTTCACGGACACGCCCGCGTCGGCGGTCAGGGCCCCGATGGCCTGGCGCTGGGCCGTGGTGGTCGAGACGCCGGGGGACAGCACCATGTCCGACCAGGAATAGGCCCCGCCGCTGCCGTCTCCGCCGCGAAGCGCCCGCGTGGTCTCGACGGAATCGACGTAAATTGTATAAGAATCCGTTCCAACCCCGGTGGCGGGGTGCTGGTGAAACCGCATGAGTTGGGCCATGGCCGTGGCCACGCAGCCGCAAACGTAATTGTTGGGGGTATAGATGTTGTAGGTGTTCACCCCGCCAGCCGTGCTTTGACTCCAGGTGCTTTCCAGCAGCGGCTCCACCCAGACGTCGGAGATGGTGGGGACACCGCCTTTCGCCGCGCCTTCCGTGGTTGCGGCGCTCAGAAGCCTGGCCCATTTTCCCTGGGCCGTGGCCCCGGACGTGCTGACTTCCTGATTTTTCGTCGCTTCCTGGCGCACGAAGGCCACGCGCCCGGGAACGTCCTGCGACACCAACGCCCCAAGGGGATTTTTGGGAGAAGGATCATACACCCCGTCCGGGGCAAAACCGATGATCGGTTCCACCTCGTCGTCAGCCGGGACGATGACGAACCCTTTGGGATTGGTATAGACGATGTAATAGGCGGCTTGGCCGTCTGCACCGTCATAGCGCGACACGGAGGCAGCCGTCTTTCCCATATCCGTGCGCAACGGGCGGTTGTCAAGCATCAGCCATCCGGACACCATCTGCCCGGCCTGCTCCGGTGTTGTCGGGCTGGCCAACAGAAGCGTCGGAAAAAGAAACATGGCCACCAAAACACATACCGCTTCACGGCGCCATTTCATCGTTACCCCCTCCACGGTTTCAAATACGACACTTTATACACCGTATGGCAATGTCCACGGATGATCGTCGTCATACGTTCACACGCCCCGCCGCGTCACCTCACCTGCCAGCCACGGCCGCCAGTCCCTCACGATCCAGTATCTCGATCTCCCGGCCGGTCGACCGCACCACTCCCTGCCGGGACAAACGCCCCAAAACCCGGGACACGGCCTCGGGCGTGGCCCCCACGATCTTGGCCAACTCCCGCTGGCTGATCCCCAGGGCCACCAGACGCCGCCCGTCGCAGTTCTCTTCCCGGGCATGCAGCAAAAAACCGGCGATGCGCCCGGGCAATCCCTTGAGCGACAGGGATTCGATCATCTCCATGGCCTCCTTGAGCCGCTCCGACACCACCCGCAGGAAATGAAACAGGATGGACGGATCGCGCCGGGCCATATCTTCCAACACCTGCCCGGAAAAAAACACCAGACGGCTGCGGGCCAGGGTCTCGGCGTGGGCCGGAAAAAGCGCCTCCCCGAAAAGCGCCCCCAGGCAGAAGGGCTCCCCGGGCCCAAACACGTACAGCGTCTGTTCCTTGCCGTCGTCGCCCAGCTTGAAAAGCTTCACCCGGCCCGTGAGCACCAGGAAAAACCCGCGCACGGCGTCGCGCTCCGAGGCCACCCGGGTTTTCGCGGCATAGGTTTTGGACACCGCCCCCGTGGCCAGGGCCGTGAGCTGCCCGGACGGCAGCTCCCGAAAAAAATCCAAGGACTTGAGGGTCAAAAGAAGCGCTGCATCGGTCATGATCGGTAAATGCCCTCTCACGTTGATCCCGGTCAATGTCTTTCCCGCCTATGGGGATAGGAAGGGGTGGCCGGAACACATCCGGGCCTTATTATTTTTTGCACAGAGGATTGCCCATGTCCAGACCGCACGAAAGCCCGGACGCCAGGCGCACAAAGCCATTTTGCAACACGCAGCGGACGGGCGAAGTACCCATACGCATCAGCCCGCCCGCCCTGGCGGAATTGGAACACCTGTTCCCCGGGAAAGACATCCGGCATGTCCGGGTCATCGCCACCCCCGGCTGATTCGGCCCCAAGCTCGGCCTGGTTCTGGATGAACCGGCCCATACCGACCTCACGGTCGCCCACGGCCGCTTCCGGCTGTGCATCGACGCCCGGGCGTCCCGGGACATCGGCCGGGTGGACATCGGCCTGGACGTGACGGGCCATTTCCAACTCGCAAGCCAGCACTTCGGATCGGGATGCTGACAGATCCCAGGCCGCCCCTTCCGGGCTCGCCGGGAGGCCACGGAGGCCCCGTGAGGACGCATCCCCAAACCCCATAAGGAAACCGCCGTGAAACGACGCGCCTTCTTGAAAACCCTCGGACTGGCCGCCGCCGCCACGGCCTCCGCCGCCGTGCCGGGGCTTGCCGCTGAAAAACCCGCCGCCCCGGGGACCGTTTTGGCCACCCTGTTCGACCTCTCCCAGTGTATCGGCTGCGGGGCCTGTGTCCAGGCCTGCCGCGAGGCCAACGCCAACCGCTATCCCGAGCCGAAAAAACCCTATCCGACCATGTATCCGGGCCGGGTCAAGGTGGAGGACTGGTCGGACAAGCGCGACGTGGACGACCGCCTGACCCCGTACAACTGGCTGTTCATCCAGTCGGCCAGCGTGGCCTACCAGGGAAAGACCCAGGACATCCACATGCCCAGGCGCTGCATGCACTGCGTAAAGCCGCCTTGCGCCAACCTGTGCCCCTGGGGCGCGGCCAGCAAGGCCCAAAACGGCTCCGTGCGCATCAACACGGACATCTGCCTGGGCGGGGCCAAGTGCAAGACCGTGTGCCCCTGGTCCGTCCCCCAGCGCCAGACCGGGGTCGGCCTCTACCTGGACCTCCTGCCGTCCCTGGCCGGAAACGGGGTCATGTACAAGTGCGACCGCTGCTACGACCGTATGGCCGCAGGCGGCCTCCCGGCCTGCATCGAGGCCTGCCCCAACGAGGTCCAGAGCATCGGCCCCCGGCAGGAGATCGTGGAAAAGGCCCACGCCCTGGCCAAATCCATAGGCGGCTTCATCTACGGCGAGACGGAAAACGGCGGAACCGGCACCATCTACGTCTCCCCCGTGCCCTTCGAGCTCATCCAGGCCGCCTCGCCCCCGGGCCCCGGCCGTCCCACCCTGGCCCCCGTGACCGACGCCATGTCTTTTGAGACGTCGCTGGCGGCCGCCGCCGTGGTGGCCCCCCTCGCGGCCGTGGCCGGGGCGGTGTTGCGCGTCGCCAAACGCAATTCGGACGCAAAGGAGCACAAACATGGCTAGTTTCCCCATCGCCGCCTGGGAAAAAAAGGCCTTCGCGGCGACGGTCTTCGGGCTGGGGCTGACCGGCGTGGCCCAGATGCCCATCTTCAGCCGCTACTACATCGCCGACATCCCGGGCTTCGCCTGGCTGGGCAATTTCGTGGTCACCCACATGCTGCACTACGCCCTGGCGGCCGTGTTCCTGTCTTTCGCCTTCCGCTTCGCCGCCATCTATGTCCTGGCCTGGCGGCGCGACCACTCCCTGACCGCCTCGGGCCTCGTCCGGGCGGCCCTGTATGCGGCGCTGATCGCGACCGGCGCGGTGCGCATGGTGAAAAACTTCTCCGGGGTCTATCTGGGGGAATGGACGGTGCTGGTGGTGGACTGGACCCACCTGCTTTTCGCCATGCTCCTGCTGGGCGCGGTATTGTGGGCCAGGGGGGGCGGCAGGCGGCGCTATATGGCCATATCGCGGCTGTAGGGAAACGGACGTTTGGGCGGCTTGGACCTTGCGTCGGCCCGGGCCGCCGGGCATGCCGCGCAAGGCGGCCGGGGGAACCTCCAGCCCGCCGCGCATCACGGGAATCGGCGCCAGGCCGGGGCCGAAATGGCCTGCGGCGCCCTTAGTCGGCGCGCACCACGGGGATCTCCTCCCAGACCGTGGTGTAGCGCGGCGACCGGCGGCCCTGCTTCATGCGCCAGGGCCGGGCCAGGCCGCTGGCCGCAAAGGTCAGGGCGTCGCGGCCATGGCGGGCGTTGATGCCGTCCACGGCGCGCATGAGCGCCCGGGCGCGGGCGGCATCCTGCGGCGATTCCAGCAGGCTGCCGCGCCGGGAGGCGGTCGGCTCCAGGCCGTACAGCATGACGCCGGTTTTTTTGTACCGAAAGCCCGGCTTGAAGATGCGCCCCAAAACCGCCTGCCCCAGCCGGATGATCTCCGGGGTGGCGGACGTGGGCACGGCAAAGGCCGCCGTGTCGGACACGGCGTACTGGGGCTCCCCGGCAATAAACCGGTTGGTCTGCACGAAGACCAGGATGTTTGCGGCCACGCAGCCCTTGCCCCGCAGCCGCTCGGCGGCCCGGGCGGCATGGAAGGCCACGGCCTCGCGCATCTCCCCGGCATCCGTCACCGGGCGGCCGAAGGACCGCGAGGCCACCACGGACCTGGGCGGGGCCGGGGCCGCGTCCAGGTCCAGACAGGACACCCCCTGAAGCTCAAGCAGGGTGGACAGGCCGACCACGGTCATCTTCCGGCGCACCAGCTCCCGGGGCAGCCGGGAGAACTCCAGGGCCGAGCGCACCCCCAGGCCGCGCAGCCAAGCCCCATGGCGACGCCCGATCCCCCACACCTCCTCCACCTCCACGCCCCGAAGAACCCGCTCCAGATCGGCATGGCCGCACAGATCCAAAACGCCGCCCAGGGCCGGGTCTTTTTTGGCCAGCCGGTTGGCGACCTTGGCCAGGGTCTTGGTGGGGCCAAGCCCCACGGACACGGGAATGCCCGTAAAACGCCGCACCGTGTCCCGCATGCGCCGGGCCAGGGCCACGGCGTCCGGCAGGCCGGTCAGGTCCAAAAAGGCCTCGTCGATGGAATAGACCTCCATGGCCGGGGAGAACCGGGCCAGGGTGTCCATGACCCGGGCGGACATGTCGCCGTAGAGGGCGTAGTTGGAGGAAAAAACCGCCACCTCGTGGCGTTTCAGGAGATCCGCGCACTGGTAGGCGGGCTGGCCCATGCCGATGCCCAGGGCCTTGGCCTCGGCCGAGCGGGCCACGATGCAGCCGTCGTTATTGGAAAGCACCACCACCGGCCGGTCGGCCAGGGCCGGATGAAAGACCCGCTCGCAGGAGACGTAGAAGGCGTTGCAGTCGACCAGGGCGAAGGTGAGCATGGGGGGCCTTTGGGGCAGGACAGGAGAGGTTATGGGCGGGACACGGCCTTGTGGATGATGTAGGTGACCACGCCCCAGATCTCGAAGCTTTGCTCCGGGGCGACCTCCGTGGGGGCGTAGTCGGTATTTTCCGGCACGAGCAACAGGCGGCCATGGGACGCCTTCAGGCGTTTGACCGTGAGCTCGCCGTCCAGGGCGGCGATGACGATGTTGCCGCTGGCGGCCGTAACGGCCCGGTCCACCACCAGGATGTCGCCCGGGGAGATGCCCGCGTCGGTCATGGAATGGCCGTGGACGCGCACGAAAAAGGTGGCCGCCGGATGCTTGACGAGATGCTCGTTGAGGTCGAGCTTCTTGTCGATGTAGTCCTCGGCCGGAGAGGGAAACCCGGCTGGAACCGAGGCCAGATACAGCGGCAGGGCACAGGCCGAACGCTTCTCAAAGCCCAGGATCTCAAGGCCGGACGGGGTGGGGGTCATGGCTTTCGCTGGTCCTTCGCGGACAAGGTCCGGGGGGTTTTTGAAAAACGGGGCCGCTCGTCCGCGCCCTTCCGTCTTCACGGGATATCCCGCCTGCCTCAGGGCATGGCCTCGACACCTCGCCAGTATAGGGATCCGGACGCGGAAGGTCCACCCTCGTTCCTCCGGACTGTCGCGAGCACATGATCTGACCGATGCCGATGGTTCTCCGAGAGGAGGACAGGGTAAAAGCCAGCACTGGCCCGACATTCTGGACAGGCCCCGGGAAGTCGTATAGACAGTCGCTGCGGCGGTTCGTGCGCCGTGTTCTGCGTGCGTGGCCAAGATATCCGAAATATGGGCAGCCGCCACGCTCACCGGCGACACGGAACACGCGGCGACGCCCCCCACCGGAGGGGAACGGCCAGGCCCACGCCACACGACAAACACGCTTCACCCGGGCAACAAACCGGTTGCGCCACTGACGCCTACGAGGGGAATGACGATGCCTGGAATGGCCTTGCATACAAAATACGCTGCATGGACCGTCGTGCTGATCTTCTCCCTGCTGGCCTCCGGCTGCGGGCTTCCCGGTTCCGGGCCGTCCCGGGCCACCATCGACAAGTACCCGGAATCCGAAAAAAATACGACCGGCATCACCGTTGTCGCGGTTGACGCCTCGATTGCCCGCCAGTTGCAGGACAGCCTGCAAAAATCCATGTTCTCCTCTGTGTTCAGCGGGAACGCCCTGGGGAATTACAGCGTCGGCCCCGGCGACATCCTCGAAGTGACCGTATGGGAAAGCCCCCCGGGAACGCTTTTCAACAACCCCGGCTCTGAAATCGCGACCACCCAGGCGGCCATGGCCCCCATGCGCTTCCCGGAACAGCAGATCAACAGCGACGGGTCCATCTCCGTGCCCTTTGCCGGATATATTCCCGTACGCGGGCTGACCTTGCGCCAGATCGAGGAGGAGATTTACAAGCGCCTGCAGGGCAAGGCCAACGATCCCCAGGTTCTGGCCCGACTGGTCAAAAACACCACCTCCACGGTGACCGTGGTCGGCGAGGTGACCACCAACACCATCGTGCCGCTGACGCCCAAGCGCGAACGGGTATTGGACATCCTGGCCGCCGCCGGAGGCCCCAAACAGCCGGTCAACAAGGTGATGATCCAGCTCACCCGGGCGGACAAGGTCCACGCCCTCCCCCTCAAAACCATCATCACGGACAACCGGGAAAACCTTGTGATGGAGCCCGGGGACATCCTCACGGCCCTCTATCAGCCCAACAGCTTTATCGCCCTGGGGGCCACGGGCAAGAATACCGAGGTGGAATACGAGGCCACGGGCCTCACCCTGATCCAGGCCCTGGCCCGGGCCAGCGGGGTCCAGGACAGCCGGGCCGACGCCCAGGGGGTGTTCATTTTCCGGTTCGAGCCCGCCGACAGCCTGGCGTGGCCCACACCGCCGACCATCGTCACCCCGGAGAAAACCGTCCCCGTCATTTACACCGTCAACCTCCGGGATCCCGCGACGTTTTTCGCCGCCCAGTCCTTCCCCATCAAGGACAAGGACGTGCTCTACGTCTCCAACTCGCCTGCCGCCGACACGATGAAATTCCTGGACATGGTCACCTCGGTCCTGAGCCCGTCCGCGACGAGTTTGAGTTACATACGAAATTTCTCGCGAGGCCCGTGGTAGCGGCAGTGCAGGGCGTTGCGGGTTGCGCATGAGGGCCCGCAGCCTTTGGAGTTATGAAAAAAATCGTTCTGTCGCAAACGTGCCAGGGCTTGGTTCTCAAGCAGCTGCTCCTGTCGTCTGTTGCGCTCAAGGAGAATTTCGAGTGTACGTTCATTCCGAATTATGAACTCCAGGACGGAAAGCCGGGGCTGGCGCCCCCGACAGCCCTGCAGGAGGCGGTAAAAAACTGCGATGTCCTCATCTATCACGACATTGCGCACTACAACTTTCCAGACCTGCTACGCCAGATGCCGCCCGGCGGGGTGGCCATTAAAATCCCGTACATCACGTCCACGATATACTGGCCCACCTACGAATATCAAAACCCCTTCTGGCTGTGTCCAACGGGGACCACGGCGCTCATCCCCTGGCCATGCCGGGTGCTCAACGAGCTCATCGTGTCCCTGCGGGACAAGCGGAAAATTCTGGATGCGTACCTCGAAACGGATATCCCTTCCTGCATCGACATCGATCGTTCCTTCACTTCACAAATCAAGTATTTGCGATCGGCCGAGTCCGGTTCCATTTTCAACATAGCCGAGTTCGTGGAAACGAACTTCCGCGACACGCAGCTCTTCCACCTGATCAATCACCCGGCGCTGCCTGTCTTTCTTGAGCTGGCAAATGCCATTTTTGTCCACCTTGGCATGCCGCCTCTGAAAAACTTCCGCAGCGATCCCTTCGCCACGCATCAAATCCCCATCCACCCATCCATCATACGACGCTACAATCTCTCCTGGTGCGATGAAACCACAACATTCCGGCTGATAGACAAATCCTTCACCTTCAGCGAGTACGTCGCTTTTTATATTGATCATTATATAGATAAATTTCAGTATACCCTGCCCCCCACACATCACGCGCCGGGAATAACTCGCCCCGGGCTGCTGAAAAAGTTCACGGCTTTGTTCTCCCGGCGCAGCCGCACGTCCGCCCCGTGAGATATCCCTCGTGATTCGCGCCTTAAAAAATACGCCCCCATTTTTAAGAAAAAAAATAAGCATTTCGGATTGTTGTTTTTAAAATTCGGGCGCCTCGACTTCGCGGGCACGACATGAGAAGGCATACCGCTGCTTCCCCGGGACACCACACGGGCCCTGGCGGCCTCATGTGGCCTTCCGCCCCGCTTGCCCTGCTTTGCGCTCCGGATTACAGTTTCAAGAGGGAGCCGGCTTTTCCCCGATTCGAACGCATGCACAGAGGATAGACACGCCGCAATGCTTCCTCGCACCGACCTTTCCAAACATCGCCCTGTCCCGGTGACTCTGGTTCCCCTCTCCCACGTGGCGCATGCTCCGGGAGATACGGTGTGGCGTTCCCTGGGGGAGACGCCGCGCCTGGAACTGCGACCGCCGGGCCGGACCCTGCCCGAGGGGTGGATTCATCTCCAAGGACGGCTTACGCGGCGTAGCGGCGCCTGGACGGCCTTCCTGCATGCCGAGGCCGGGAAACGGGAACCCGTGCGCTTCGAGTTGCCCGTCTCCCTCAAGGGCACCATCAACGAGGTGCTCCGCCTCCCGGACGGCGTGACGCGGCTTGTCCTCGAACCCATGCAGGGCGAGGGGGAATTCACCCTCGGGGAATTCAGCCTCAAACCCGTGGGCGGGGTGGAGCGGGTACGACGCATGTACCAGCGCATCGCCGCCATGTTCTACAAGCACCCCCGGGCCCGCCGCAAACGCGCCGGGCTGCATTCCAAAACAGCGATCCTGCGGCTCCAGGAGGCCTACCGCATCGCCGGCAGGCTGCGGACCCTCTCCCCGGTCATCCCGTATGACCGGTGGATCAGGGAGTTCGACCTGCTGACGGAAAAGGACCGGGAGGCCATCCTTCGGGACATGGCGCGCCTGCGCCGCCCCCCCAGGTTCGTGGTCCATGTGCTGGGCGACCATCATCCTGCGGGCCGTCGGGCCACGCTGGCCTCCCTGCGCCGCCAGCTCTATCCGCACCATGAGATCCGCGACGCCGCGACCGCCCTGGCGGGCGGGGACCGCCGGACATGGTTCGTTTTTGCGCCGCCCGGCACGGTTTTGGCCCCCCACGCCCTGTACTGGATGGCCCGGACGGCCTTCGACGACACGCGGGTGCGCCTGATCTACACCGACCACGACATCCTCGACACGGGCGGGGCGCGCCGCGATCCGGCGTTCAAGCCCGACTGGTCCCCGGAGCTGTTGCGCTCGACCAACTACATCGGCCACGCCGCCGCCATCCGGGGCGACCTCCTGGCCGCCCTGGGCCTTGATCCGGATTCTTTCGACATGCACGGCCTGTTGTTGCGGGCGGGAGAACGGATTCCGCGCTACGCCGCAGCCCATGTGCCTGCCCCGCTGTTCCATCTGCCGCCCCCCCGCGAGCCGGACAACCCGGGCGGCGCCAACCCCTCCCAGGTGGCGGCCCACCTGGAACGCCTCCAGGTGGCGGCCCAGGTGGAACCCACGGCCAGGGGCCATTGCCGGGTCCGCTATCATCTGCCGCCAAAGCCCCCCCGGGTGTCGATCATCATCCCCACCCGCGACGGCCTGGCGGTGCTGCGGACCTGCGTGACCAGCCTGCTGGAGAAAACCGACTACCGCCGCTTCGAAATCCTCATCATGGACAATTCGAGCCGCGATCCCGAGACCCTGGACTACCTGGCCCGCATAAACGGCCACCCCCAGGTCACGGTGCTGCGCTACGATATGGCGTTTAACTATTCGGCCATCAACAACCACGCCGCCGCCCATTGCACCGGAGACGCCCTGTGCCTGCTCAACAACGACACGGAGGTGATCGGCCCAGGCTGGCTTACGGAAATGCTCGGGCATCTGGTGCAGCCCGGGGTGGGCGTGGTGGGGGCCAAGCTCTATTATACCGACGGCCGCATCCAACACGCCGGGGATGTCGTGGGTCCGGGGGGATGCGCCAACCATCTGCACGCCTGCCTCGAAGGGGACGATCCCGGTTACTGCGACCGGGCCATCCTGGCCCAGGAGCTCTCGGCGGTCACCGCCGCCTGCCTGCTCACCTGGAAGAACGTGTACGACCGCATGAAGGGTCTTGACGCCGTCAATCTGCCCGTGGCCTTCAACGACGTGGACTATTGCCTGCGCGTGCGCAAGGCCGGGTTGCGGGTGATCTGGACCCCCTACGCCGAGCTGTTCCATCACGAATCCTACAGCCGGGGCGACGACAGCGCCTCTCCCGAACGCAAGGCCCAGGCCCATCGCGAGGTCCGCCACATGCGGTCCCGCTGGAAACACGCCATGCGCCACGACCCCTTCTACAACCCAAATTGCAGTTATTCCCACCCGGATTTCTCCCTCAACATCGCCCCTCTGGTGCGCAAACCATGGCGCAACCGGCCATGACCGGGCATCCCGCGACGCCTCCGACCCGGGCCGTGCTGGTGGAGGAGCGCGACAATCCCTCCTCGGCCTATTTCCTCCTCCCGGCCCTGGCCCATCTGCCCTGCCCCGTCACCCGCCGCAGCTTCGCCGATCTCCCAGGTCCGGACGAACTGGAGGGGGCCATGGTGGTGCTGGCCCGGTACGTCCCCGGGGCCTGGGTGCGCCTTCTGACCGCAGTGCGGCCACGCCTGTCCCGGCTGGTGTTTTTCATGGACGACGACCTGTTCGACACCGCCGCCTCCCGGGGCGCGCCCTGGCATTACCGGTTCAAGCTGTGGCGGCTGGCCGCCCGGCGCCGGGACTGGCTTGTGTCCCAGAAGGCGGAATTCTGGGTGTCCACCCCGGCCCTCATGGAAAAATACGCCGCCTGGGGGCCGCGCCTAGTCCTGCCCGCGCCCCTTCCGGTCGAGACCGCCGTCCAGGACGAGGGCATCCGGCGGATCTTCTACCACGGCACGGCCTCCCACACCCCGGACATCCGCTGGCTTTTGCCGGTCATGGCCGAGGTCTTGGCCAAAAACCCCCGGCTGGCCCTGGAAATCGTGGGGAAACGGGCCGTGGCCGCGCGCTGCACGTCCCTGCCCCGGGTCACGGTGGTCCATCCCATGCCCTGGCCCGCCTACCGGATCTTCGCCGCCACCCCGGGACGCCACGTAGGCCTGGCCCCCCAACTCGATTCGGCCTTCAACGCCGCCCGCTCCTATACCAAATTCTGCGACATCACCCGCAGCGGGGCCGTGGGCGTCTATGCCGCAGGCTCGGCCTGCGCGGAGGTGGTGGAACACGAAAAAGACGGCTTGGTGGTTCCCATGCAGCCCGCCGCCTGGGTTGCGGCCATCACCCGACTGGCCGGGGACGACGGACTGCGGGCGGCCATGCTGCAAAACGCCCGGGACAAGCTGGCGGAGCTGTCGCGCAGGGCCGAGGCCTCCCACGCCCGCCTTTTCGACGGCCTTCCGGCACCCCCTGGCACAGGGGCCACGGATGCCTGAGCGCGCCCGCCTGCCCCTGGCGCCAGCCCCGGCCGCCCTGGCCCTGAGCCGGTTCGTGGCCGCCATGCCCAATCTGCCCACGGTGCTTGGCGTGCCCCTGGTTCGGGTGCGTTTCGGCCTGGGCGCGGTCCCCGGGGCCTGGGTGCTGGCCTGGGGCCGCAAGGTCTCGGGGCTGGCCGCCGAACGCTTCGCGGCCCGGCGCGGCCTGCCGGTTTTGCATGTGGAGGACGGTTTCCTGCGCTCCGTTTCGCCGGGGAAGGGACACCCGCCCCTTTCCATCAGCCTCGACGACCAGGGCGTCTACTACGACGCCCGCCATCCCTCCCGCCTGGAGACCCTGGCGACTCTTCCCTGCACCCCGGAGGAACTGGCCCGGGCCCAGCGCCTCGTCGAGTTGTGGCGGGCGGGCCGGGTCTCCAAATACAACCATGCCAGGGAATACCGGGGCGAGCTCCCCGAGCCGTTCGTCCTGGCCATCGACCAGACCTTCGGCGACGGCTCCATTGTCCACGGCCTGGCCGGACCCGGGAGTTTCTCCCGCATGCTTGAGGCGGCGCTGGCCGAACATCCGGACAAGACCGTGGTGCTCAAAGTCCATCCCGAGGTGGTTTCCGGCCGCAAAAAGGGGCATTTCGACCTGGACGCCATCGCCCGCCTGGACCGGGTGCGGGTCTTTTCCGGCGACGTGCATCCGGTCGGCCTGCTTGAGCGGGCCGCCGCCGTCTATACGGTGACCTCCCAGGTGGGCTTCGAAGGGCTTTTGTGGGGGCGTCCCGTGTCCACCTTCGGCATGCCCTTCTACGCCGGATGGGGCCTGACCAGCGACGCCCTCGCCCCGCCCCCGCGACGCCATCCCATCCCCCTTTTGCAACTGGTCCACGCCGCCCTGGTGGACTATCCCCGCTATGTGGACCCCGAAAGCGGGGAACCCTGCCCGCCGGAGCGGGTGTTCGACTGGATGGCCCTGCAACGTCGGCAACGGGAACGCTTTCCCGCCGTGGTGCATGCCCGGGGCTTCTCCCGGGGGCAACGGCCCGGCGTCGTGCGGCTCTTCCAGGGCAGCCAGGTCCGCTTTTCCCCTCCCGGCAGCCTCCTGTTCCCGGACGAGGCCCTGGCCATCCCGGCGCTCGCCGAGTCGGCGGATGGCCAGGAGACGGCGCTGCGGGTGCGCGACGGGTTGTTCCCGGGCGCCGGGCTTGCGGACGGCCACGAAGCCCCCCTGTGCGCCATGGTCGACGGTCCCGGCTCACGCCTTGAGGATATGCTGGCCACGGCCCGGTTTTCTGATGAAACCCTTGATCAGGCCCGGCGTCTGGGGGAATGGATCGTGGACCGGGGACTGACCTCCTGGCCGAAAGAAAGCGGACCGTGGCGGCGACCGGCCGCCGTCGGCCGGGTGGTGCTGGTGGTCGGAGAAGACCCGCACGTTGACGCAGACAGGCTTTTTTTGAAAGTCGTGCGTGAAAAAGAATCCGCCGCCCATATTATTTACAAACCGCTCCCGCATATATTACAGAAGCATCGGGTGAATATGCGCGCCAGACAAGGGAGTCCCCATTTCGACGAAATCGCGCCTTCCGTATCCATGCATCTCCTCCTCTCACAGGTGGATGCCGTCCACGTCCGCACCTCGTGGGCGGGTATTGACGCGTTACTGCGCGGGAAGGACGTGTATTGCCATGGAGCTCCCTTTTATGCCGGATGGGGATTGACCACCGATTCCCCGCCGGGGGTCTGTCGCCCAAAAAGACTTTCCCTGGACGAACTGCTCGCCGGTTTTTTTTTGCTTCACCCGAGTTACCTCAGTGGCGAAACAGGACATTTTACCAAATTCGAACGTTTTTTCAAAGAATATTCCACAGGAATTACGATAAAGAACACGGTATTTCCTCGGAAACTCTTCACCCATGCAGTTCGGCTGCTCCATTTTTTTCCAAGATGATCGTGGCGGACGGCATGTTTGTCTCCAGCGATTCCCCTGGATAGGGTTTTTTTGTTTTTTCATATAAATGAGGGCATTTTCCATTCTCTCGTTGAAAGTATACATGCCAAATCGCTTCTGATACGAAGAACAACAAAACAATGAGCATGAAAAAAATAGCCATCATCGGGGCGGCCTGCCGCCTCCCCGGAGGGGTGGCGTCCCTGGACTCGCTGTGGGACGTACTGGCCTCCGGCCGCGATGCCGTGACCGAGATTCCTGCCGACCGATTCGACGTCCCGGGTTTCCTGCATCCTCTGCGCAACGCCCCTGGCCGGTCCTGCACCCTGGCCGCCGGCGTGCTGGACAATATCGGCGACTTCGATTTTTCCTTTTTCGGCATCTCGAAAAAAGAGGCCGAATACATGGACCCCCAGCAGCGGCTGCTGTTGGAGATGGCCTGGGAAGTTCTGGAAAACGCCCACGTCCCCCCCTCCAGCATCGCCGGGACGAACACCGCCGTATTCATCGGCTCCTCCTCCCTGGACGCCAGCATGCAGCGCGCCGACGACCCCTGCGTCATCGGCCCCTATTCGATGATCGGCAACACCCTGGGTCTTCTGGCCAACCGCATCTCCTATCTCCTGGACATCCACGGCCCGAGCATGACCATCGACACGGCCTGCTCCGCCTCCCTGGTGGCCCTGCACCAGGCCTGCCAGACCCTGGCTGCGGGCCAGGCCGACCTGGCCATCGTGGGCGGGGTGCATATGCTGTGCAGCCCCCTGCCCTTTGTGGGTTTCTCCAAGGCCCACATGCTGTCCAAGGACGGCCGCTGCAAGGTCTTCGGCAAGGACGCCAACGGCTACGTCCGGGCCGAGGGCGGCGGCCTGCTGCTGCTCAAACCCCTGGAGGCGGCCCGGGCGGACGGCGACCGCATCCATGCGGTGATCGCCAAGACCGGGGTCAACACCGACGGCAAGACCCTCGGCATCGCCTTTCCCAATAAAGCGGCGCAGATGTCCCTGTTGCATTCCCTGTACAGCGACCCGGAACTCGACCTGCGCAACCTCTGCTACATGGAGGCCCACGGCACCGGGACCGCCGCCGGGGATCCGGTGGAGGCCCATTCCATCGGCGAGGTGTTCACCTTCCTCAGGCCATCGGCCCCTCCCCTTCTGGTGGGGTCCGTCAAAAGCAACCTGGGGCATCTGGAACCGGCCTCGGGCATCGCCGGGCTGCTCAAGGCCATGCTCGTCCTCAAGCATCACACCGCGCCGCCCAGCCTGCACCTTGAGGAACCCAATCCGGACATCGACTGCCAATCCCTGGGCATCTCCTTCGCGACCACACCCACCCCCCTGCCCCGGACGCCGGGACCGGCCCTGGTGGGGGTCAACTCCTTCGGCTTCGGCGGGGCCAACGCCCATGCCCTGCTGGAGGCCGCGCCCGACGCCGCTCCTGACGCCGCGCCTGACGCCGCGCCTGACGCCATCGGCCATGCCGCCGCGCCCGGGCCGCTTTTGCTCTCCGCCCACAGCCAGGGCAGCCTGCGACGGCTGGCCGGGATGTACGCCGCACGCCTGGAGGCGGCCGCTCCGGACGAACAGTGCGCTATCGCCGCCCAGGCCGCCCTGTGCCGGGACCATCTCAACCACCGCATGGTGATCGAGGATGCCGCCGTTTCCGGGGTCGTGGAGGCCCTGCGCCGTGTCGCGGCCAGCGAGGAGGCCCCGGCCAAGGACCGCCGCGTGGTCAGGGGCGACATGTTGGGCGGCGTGGTCCGCACGGCCTTTGTCTATTCCGGCAACGGGGGGAATTGGGCGGGCATGGGAAAGGCCCTTTTTTCCGCCGACAAGGATGCGGCCCGGGCGCTTGACGAGGTGGACGCCGCCATGGCCCCCCTGCTGGGCTGGTCCCCGAAAAAACTGTTCCTGTCCAAGGACGTGGGCTGGGATGCGGCGCGCATCGACGTGGTGCAACCCCTGCTTTTCGCCATCCAGGCCGGGTTGACCCAGGCCCTGCGGGCCAAGGGGGTCGCCCCGGACATGGTTTTCGGACACAGCATCGGCGAGGTGGCCGCCGCCTGGGCCTGCGGCGCCCTGACGGCGGAACAGGCCAGCCGGGTCGTTGTGGAGCGCAGCAGGCTGCAACGGGAATCCCACGGCCTGGGAGACATGGCCGTGGCCCAACTCGGCGAGAAAGACGCCCTGGCCTTGCCCGAGGTCGTCTCGGGCGAACTCGAGATCGCGGCGGTCAACAGCGCCCGCTACGTGACCTTGACGGGTTCGGCCAAGGCTCTGGACTCGGTTCGGGCGGCCCTCAAAAAACGCCGGGCGGTCTTTCGCGACCTGAAGCTGGGGCACCCCTTTCACAGCCAGGCCATGGAGGCCATCAAGGACCGGCTCCTGGCCGGACTCTCCGGGGTGCAGCCGGAGGCCGGGGACGTCACGTTTTATTCCACGGTCCATGGTCGGGCATGTCCGGGCGAGACCCTTGGCGCGGACTATTGGTGGACCAACCTGCGCAGGCCGGTTCGCTTTCGTGACGCCGCCCTGGCGGCCCTGGACGACGGGGCTCGAATTTTCATCGAAATCGGCCCGGACGCCCTGATCCAGCCGTTTCTGAAGAACTGCTTCCAGGAACGCTCCGCCACCACCGTCTACCTGCCCTCCATCAAACGCGACACCCACGACGGCCAGGTGGCGCACACCCTGTGGAAGCAGGTGCATGTCCACGGCGGCCGGGTGCATCTCCCGGCGATTTTTCCGCACCGGCCGTCCTTTGCGGATCTTCCCGCCTATCCCTTCGACCGGGAACCCTGCATGGCGGAAGCCACCCCGGAATGCCTGGAGCTGTTCGGGGCCAAGCCTGCGGCGCATCCCCTGCTCGGCCGTCGTGTCCGCCGTGGCCTGCCCGTCTGGGAAAACACCCTGGACACGCATCTCATTCCCTTTTTGGCGGACCATGTGGTGGGCGGGGAGGTGGTGCTGCCCGGGGCCGCCTACCTGGAGATGGCCCTGGCCGCCGCTCTGGAGGCCTACGGCCCGGGGGCCGTGGAGATGGAAAACGTCGAGTTGCGCCATCCCATGACCTTTGCCCAGGGCAAAGCCCGCGTGGTGCGGTTCAGCCTGGACGCCGAAGGCGGCGATTTCATCATCGAAAGCCGGGAGCTCCTCCAGCCTGCGGGCATGGTGCAGCACGCCAGCGGCCGCATCGTTCCCCGGCTGCACAAGGCCTTTGCCCCCGCCGCCCTCCCCCCTGCCCGGGGTGCGGAAGAGGACGTGGCCGGGCTCTATGCCAAGGCCGCAGACTCGGGCCTGCACTTCGGCCCGGCGTTTCGGCCCATGCGCCAGGTCTGGCGGGACGGGGACATGGCCGTGGCCCGCCTGGCCCTTGAGCCGAAGGCCATCTTTCCCGCCGCCATCCTGCACCCAAGCCTCATTGACGGCGCGTTCCAGATGCTCTTATCCCTGGTGTCCTGGCAGGACGGCAGCCTGGAGACGTTCATCTTTCTGCCCTTCCGCGTCGGCCGCATGCAAATGCTTGCTCCCGGGACGCCCACCCACGCCGTGGCCTCCCTGGCCCGCCAAAGCAAACGCGCCCTGGCGGCCTCCTTCCAGCTTTTCGACGCGCGCGGCCGGGAACTGGCCCGGCTGGACGACTGCCGCTTCGCCCGGGTCCAGACCCGGGAAGGCCTCCAGCGCCAGCAGCATGTCTACGCCACGGCCGCCGTGCCCTCCCGCCACCCCCTGGACACTTCGCCCTCGGTTGTGCCCGCCGAGACTGAATTCGACGCCCTGGCCGCCCCGGGGATCGACGCCCTGAACAGGAGCGAAGGTTCCCTGCGCCGCCGCCAGGAGGCCCTGCCCTTTTTCACGGCCCTGGTTCTTTCCCAGACCATGGAGGCCCTGCGCTCCCTGGCGGGAAACCGCCGGGAATTCACCGTGGCCGAGCTGGCCCGCAAAGGCGGCGCGGCGGACGGGATGGAGCCGTATCTGGCCCATGCCCTGCACTTCCTGGCGGAGATGGACATGGCCGCCTCCCGGGGGGGACGTTTCCGGCTGGCCACAGAGGATCTGCCGCCTGCCGCCGAACTGTGGCGCACGGCCCTGGCGGAATTTCCCGAGCATGTCGACGAATTGGCGCTTCTGGGGCAGATCGGCACGAATCTGGGCGAAATTCTGCGTGGCAGGATTTTGGCGGCCCCGCTGCTTGCCCTGCGCCCAGGCGGCGCCATGGAGAACCTTTTCTCCTCCTGCCCCCGCCACCAGCATGGCCACGCCGCAGCCGCCATCCTCCTCGACGCCACCCTGGGCGCCACCCCCCGGGGAAGCGGCCTGCGCATCCTTGAGGTCGAGGCCGGTCCCGGCGGACTGGCCCAGACGCTCATCCCCCGACTGGCCCCGGGTGTGGCGGACTATGTGCTGGCCGACCGCGACGAACATTTCGTGGAGCAGCTTTCGGCCCGTTTTCTGACCTCACCCAACGTCCAGGCCTGCGTGTTCGACCCCGACGACCCCGAGGCCTCCCTGCCGGAGGCGATGGCGGGCGGCGGTTTCGACCTGATCTTTTTCAGCCACGCCCTGTACCGCCTGACGGACGTTCCCCAGGCCTTGATCCGCGTCTACGATCTCTTGCGCCCGGGGGGCATGGCCGTGGTCGTGGACACCCCGCCCCATCCCGTGGCCGATCTGCTGTTCGGGCTGGCCCCCGGCTGGTGGCGGGAGGAGTCCCTCGACGGGCGCCCCGTCTCGCGCCTGATGGACCAGCAGGAATGGACGAAGCGCCTGACGGCCGCCGGGTTCCTGCCCCCGCGCCATTACCTGGGCGGGGACGACAGCGATGTGCTGCTTCTGACCGCCCGGAAAGCGCCGACACAGGCCGCCCCGCATATTCTCCCCGCCCGTAAGCGGTGGGTCTTTTTCGAAGACGCGGCCTGCGCCCCCGAGGCCCGGGCCCTGTCCGAGGCCCTGGGAGCGGCCCTGCGGTCCTCGGGCTGCGAACCCGTGCGGGTGACGCCTGGCCCACGTTTTCAAGGCACTCCCCAGGACGGGTTCACCCTTGATCCGGAATCCCGGGAGCACTGGAAAAAACTGTTCCAGGCCATGGGAGAGACCGGGGCCGGCCTGGAGATCGTCCACCTGGCGGGGTTCGACATCCGCCAGGAACCGGACCCGAAGACCCTCGACGACATCCAAAACCGCCGCGTGGCCAGCGTCGTGGCCCTGGCCCGGGGATGGCGCAAGGCCAAAATTCCTGCCGGACTGTGCCTGGTGACCTGCGGCGGCCTGCCCCTGCCGGGGCAGACCTCGCGCCCCGTGCCGTCCCAGGGGGCCCTGGCGGGCCTTGGCCGGGTTTTGATCAACGAAATGCCCGGGCTTTCGCCCCGGTTGGCGGATCTGCACGCCGACCCCGACGGCGGACTTCCCCTTGACGCCGCCGTGCGGGAGATCCTGTGCCCGGTCAGGGATCTGGTCGCGCCCGGCCAGGACGACAAGGAGGTGGCCGTCAGCCGCCAGGGACGCTTCTGCCTGCGGCTGGCCCCCTTGGAAACGGCGGCCATGGTCCACCCGGCCACGCAGGCTCCCCAGGCCGTGACCCTGGAGATGGCCGAACAGGGACGGCTCGACGCCGCGACCTGGCGAACCGCCGCGCCGCCCCGGCCCGGCAAGGGGCAGGTGCTCATCGCCAACAGGGCGACCGGGGTCAACTATCGCGACATCATGTTCACCCTGGGCCGCATCCCCGAGGAGGCCCTGGAAAACGGCGCCTCCGGCCCCACACTGGGCCTGGAATGCTCCGGGACCGTCCTGGCCGTGGGCCAGGGCGTCGCCGGGGTGGCCCCGGGGGACGAGGTATGCTGCCTCAGCGGCGGCGCCTACGATTCCCATGTGCTGGCCGAGGCCACGGCCGTCTTCCCCCTGCCCCGGGGCATGACCCACACCGCCGCCGCCACCATCCCCGTGGCCCATTTCACGGCCTGGTACGCCCTGACCCACCTGGCCCGGCTGGCCCCGGACGAGCGGGTGCTCATCCACGGCGCGGCAGGCGGCGTGGGACTGGCGGCCATCCAGATCGCCATGCTGGTAGGCGCGGAAATCTTCGCCACGGCCGGTTCCCCGCAAAAACGCGCCCTGCTGTCGGGCCTTGGCGTGCCCCATGTACTCGATTCGCGCAGCCTGGACTTTGAGGAACGCGTCCGGGAGCTCACCAATGGCCAGGGCGTGGATGTGGTGCTCAACTCCATCTCCGGCGAGGCCCTGCAAAAAAGCCTGGGGCTGCTTCGACCCCTGGGCCGGTTCCTGGAGCTCGGCAAGGTGGATTTCTACACCAATTCCCCCCTGCGCATGCGCCTTTTGCGCAACAACATCAGCTTCTTCGGCATCGATGTGGATCAGGTGATGCAGGTCAATCCCCTGCTGTGCCGCCGCCTGTTCCTGGAGATGCTCGCCCGTTTCGAGAACAAGGAGTTGTGGCCCCTGCCCCACGCCGTCACCCCCCGGGCGGCCATCGCCGAGGCCTTCCGCCGCATGCAGCAGTCGCGGCACATGGGCAAGCTGGTGGTGGCCATCGACGAACTGGCCGCAGGCGTCCGGCCGCTGCCGCCCGCCGAACTCGGCCCCCTGGAGGCGGACGCCAGCTATCTGGTCACCGGCGGACTCGGCGGGCTCGGCCTGGCCGTGTGCGACCGGCTGGCCGCTCTGGGGGCCAAACACCTGGTGGTTGTCGGCCGCAGCGGCGTCGCCACGGACGCCCAAAAGGCCGCCGTGGCCCGCCTGGAGTCCGACGGCGTCCGGGTGACGGTGGCCAAGGCGGATGTAGCCGAGACCGGCAGCCTGGCCGCCGCCCTTGAGACCGCCCTGTCCGGCCAGCCCCCCTTACGGGGCGTGGTGCATTGCGCCGGTGTGCTGCGCGACGCCACCATCGCCAACCTCACCTCGGCCGACATCCGCGCCGTGCTGCGGGCCAAGGCCCTGGGCGGCTACAACCTACACCGCCTGACCAGGGACATGCCCCTGGACTTTTTCATCATGTTTTCCTCGGCCACCACCGTCCTGGGCAATCCCGGCCAGGGAAACTACGTGGCCGCCAACACCATGCTCGAAAACCTGGCCGCCTGTCGGCGCAGCCTGGGCCTCCCGGCCGTGACTTTCGGCTGGGGCCCCATCTCCGACGTGGGCATGCTCACCGGCCGCCCCGAGGTGTTGCAGTCCCTGAAGACCCTCACCGGGGCCCAGGAGTTGCGGGCCAAAACGGCCATGGACCACATGGCGAAATACGCCCGCCACGACCAAAGCTCCCTGCACGTCTTCCGGGTGAGCTTCAAAAAGCTGTCCCGGCTGCCGTACGTCGCCTCGCCCATGTACCGCTACGTCATCTCCGAGGGCTCATCGGAACAGGCCGCCATGGAGCAGGTGGACATCCGCGAGGCGCTGCGGGGGCTTTCGCCCAAGGACGCCGTGGTGCATCTGGCCACGCTTTTATCCCAGCATTTCGCCCGCATCCTTCGGGCGCCGGTCTCGAAGATCCGCCATGACAAGCCCATGGGCGAACTCGGCATGGACTCCCTCATGTATGTGGAACTGGGCCTGGCCACCGAGGAGGCCTTCGGGGTTGACATCTCCGCTTTAAGCCTGGACAAGACGGCAAGCATCCTCACCCTGGCGGAGATGATCCACCGTCAGTTCAATCAACCGGCCGACTCCCAAGAGGCGCAGGCCGAGGCCGTTTCCCGGCATCTCCGGGACGTTCACGGCGTCAGCATGTCTACAAAAGACGCCAAACGGCTGCTGGAGGACGAGGCTTCCCACTCCCGGCCCAACTGATTCATGGAAGATGGCATGACCTTCGACGACAACAGAGCACCCGGCTTGGCCGAAAAGGACAGGCTGTCCCTGATTCAGAAGATGCGCGAAAAGCTCGCCCAGCGTGAGCCCGGCCGCGCTACGGGACACGCTCTCGCACCTTCCGGGACTGAGGAATCGGCTTGCGATTTCAGCCAGTTCGCGGATGTGAAAAAAATCGCCATCCACAAGGCCGTGGCCAGGCAGTGGGGCATCGATTCCCTGTATTTTCTGTGCCATGAGGGCGTGGCCCGGGACACCACGGTCATCGGCGGCAAGACCTGCCTCAATTTCTCCACCTACGACTACCTGGGCCTCAACGGCTCCGAGGCCCTCAACGCCGCAGCCCGGGCGGCCCTGGAAAAATACGGCAGCAGTTCCTCGGGCAGCCGCCCCACCTCCGGCGAGCGCCCCCCCCACCGCGAACTCGAACGGGCCCTGGCCGATCTGCACGGCGCGCAGGACTGCGTGGTCTTCGTCAGCGGACACGCCACCAACGTCTGGACCATCTACCAACTGTTCAAAAAGCGCGACGTGGTGTTCTACGACAGCCTCTGCCACAACTCCATCATCCAAGGCGCCCAGATCTCCGGGGCCGTGCGCCTGCCCTTTTCGCACAACGACCTGGACGCCCTGGAGGAACTCCTGGCCACGGAGCGCCATCGCTACCGCCGGGCGTTGATCGTCACCGAGGGGCTTTTCAGCATGGACGGGGACATCCCCGATCTGCCCCGGCTGGCGGAGCTCAAAAAGAAATACGGCTGCTTCCTGATGGTGGACGAGGCCCATGCCCTGGGGGTTTTGGGCCCCACGGGCCGGGGTCTTGCCGAGCATTACGGCATGGACCCGGGCGTGGTGGACATCTGGATGGGCACCTTGAGCAAGACCCTGTGCGGCTGCGGCGGCTATGTGGCGGGCCGGGCCGAGCTTGTGGAATGCCTGAAATTTCTGGCCCCGGGGTTTCTCTACAGCGTGGGCATGTCTCCCCCCCTGGCCGCCGCCAGCCGCGAGGCCGTGGCCGTGATGCTGCGCGAACCCGAACGGGTGCGCAGGCTCCAGGAGACCAGCCGCTTTTTCCTGGATTACGCCGGGCAAAAGGGACTGGATACCGGCCGGGCCCAGGGGTACGCGGTCATCCCCATCATGGTCGGCGGTTCCGTGGAAACGGCCATGCTGGCCTCCCGGCTCTTCCGTGAGGGGGTGTACGTCATCCCCATCATCTTCCCGGTGGTGGAGGAGAAGGCCGCCAGGCTGCGTTTTTTCCTCTCCAGCTCCCATACGAAGGCCCAGGTGCGCCAGGCGCTCGATCTGGTAGCCCAGGAACTGCCCCTGGTACGCCAGGCGGCTGCGGCCATGGCCGAGGACAGGGACAATGACGCCGGACTGGACAGCCAGGACTAACCCCCCCGTGGATGGAAGCCGACCGACCGATCCCCACAGCCGATCCTTCCTGTTTCTGCAGGGCCCGCAAAGCCGTTTTTTTCGCCGCTTGGGTCTGGCCATCCGGGACACGGGGGCGCGCATCCTCAAGGTGAACATCTGCGGCGGGGACGTGTTCCACTGGCCAAAGCCCTGCACCTGCCTGTACCGTGGTCCCCGGGGCGACTGGCCGCAGTGGGTCGCCGAGACCATGGATCGCCACGCCGTGACCGACATCCTGCTCATGGGCGACAAGCGTCCCATGAACCGTGACGCCATCTGCATCGCCCGCTCCCGGGGCATTGCCGTGCATGTGCTGGAGGAAGGCTACCTACGCCCCAATCACATCACCCTGGAGCGCGACGGGGTCAACACCCGCTCCCGGCTCCCCGCCACCCCCGAGGCGGTGCGGCGCGAGGCCGGGCTTCTCCCTGACCCGCCCGCCTACCCCAACGTCCCGGACAGCATGCCCCTCCGGGTCAGGGACACCATCCGGCACCATGTGGGGAATTTTTTCCTCTGGGGACTTTTCCCGCGCTACCGCACCCACCGCCCCTACACCATCGGCTGGGAGCTCACGGGCTGGCTGCCGCGCTACGTCACCCGCCGCGCGCGCCAGACCCGGGCCCTGGCCGCCCAAACAGCCCTTTTGGAATCCGGTCGGCCCTATTTTCTTTTCCCGCTCCAACTCGACGCCGACATCCAGGTGCGCTCCTATTCCCATTTCGGGGTGCGCGACTCCATCATGCAGGTGTTGTCCTCCTTTGCCGCCAGCGCGCCCAGGGACATGACGCTGGTGGTGAAAAACCACCCCCTGGACAACGGACTGATCAACCTGGACCGTTTCGTGGACAGCTTCGCCCGGGCCACGGGCATCCGGGACCGGGTGGTCTTTCTCGACGGCGGCCAGGGCCGCCCGCTCATGGAACGCCCCCAGTGCCTCGGGGTGGTGCTGGTCAACAGCACCATGGGCCTGGAGGCCCTGGCCCTGGACCGGCCGGTCTTTTCCCTGGGCCGCGCGCCCTACGCCATGCCCGGCCTGGCCGCCACCCAGACGGATTCCTCCCTGGACGATTTCTGGACCGCCCCGCAACGCCCCGATCCCCAGCTCTTGCGTGATTTCGTCAAGCTTTTGCTGCACAAGGCCCTGGTTCTGGGCAACTTCTACACCGATGTGGGCATCGAACTGGCCGTGGCGGGTTCCTTGCGCCGCCTGGGCCTTGTTGCATAAGATCGCCCGGCGGACGGCCGTTCTCCGCCTGACCCCCATCGCCAGGAGTCCTGCGGCCAGTACCGTTGCATGGTTCGCTTCGGGCCGATCAACCGGGAGGAACGCCCATGCCCCTTTCCCTGCGCCAGGCAGACCCCGAGGACGCCTCGGCCGTGGCCCGCATCATCCGGGAGGTGTCGGCGGGCGTGGCCGATTTCCTGCTGCACCGGGTCTCCCTGGCCGTTTCCGTCAACCGCCTGCTGGCCACCCTGGTCATGGAGCCGGGCAACCCCTTCAGCTACGAAAACGCCCTGCTCCTTGAGCATGACGGCCGGTTGGCGGGGCTGCTTTTGGCCTATCCCTGGGGTCGGCACGACTATCCGGACATCTTGCAGAAACTCGTGGCGCGCAAACGCCTGGAAATGCTCGACGGCATGTTGCGCACGGCCGACGCCCACAGCCTGTACATCAACACCCTGTGGGTGGACGAGGCGTTTCGGGGGACGGGCACGGCCGGAGATCTCCTGGAATGCGCCGCGCTTATGGCAAAGGACATGGACCTGCCCCGGATCAGCCTGCATGTGTGGGACGACAACGCCCGGGCCATGCGCTTCTACCTGCGCCACGGTTTTACGGTCGCCAGGCACTACGACGTGCCCCGATACCGCCAGTTGCAACACGACGGAGGCTTCTCGCACATGACCCTGGCTCTGGCCCCCGAAACCGCGCCACAACACCCGGCGGGCCGCCCATGACCGCGCCTGCCCGGCGCCCGCGCCACATCCTGCTCACCGGGGCCACGGGCGGCCTCGGCCAGGCCCTGGCCCTGGAATTCGCCGCGCCGGGCGTGCGCTTAAGCCTCACCGGCCGCAACCAGGAGACGCTTTCGGCCCTG